>OMEJ01000005.1_pt1 | contig 284104 bp, 280 predicted proteins | sample 1645361 | NCBI WGS metagenome assembly OMEJ01 (sample SAMEA103958156, study PRJEB25191) | human gut metagenome
GATTCTCCCGGCGTTCGCGCTTTCGTTCTACACGCTGGCATCTGTCTCACGTATCATGCGTGCAAGTATGCTGGAGGTAACATCACAGGATTATATTAAGACAGCACGTTCCAAAGGAGTATCGGAGCTTCGGATTACATGCAAACATCAGATCCGGAATGCAATCATGCCGGTTATGACTGTTATGGGACCAACGGTTGCGTCTGTGTTGACCGGTACATTCGTTATCGAGTCCATTTTCGCGATTCCTGGAATGGGACGTCACTATGTACAGAGTGTATCCAACAACGACTACTCCATGGTACTTGGAATGACTGTATTCTATGGTATTTTCCTTGTATTTTGTAATCTGATCGTGGATATTCTGTACGGTGTTGCAGATCCGCGTGTACGTATTGGAAAGAAATAAGGTAGGTGAGAGACATGGCAGAATTAAAAAAAGAACAATTTGTAATAAAAGGAAAAGATACGGTCCGTATGGAGAGTATCAGCCGTCCGTCTCTTTCCTTCTGGTCAGATGCCTGGAGACGGCTTCGTAAAAATAAAAGTGCAGTTGTCGGGCTGTGTATCGTAGCAATTTATGCAGTGCTTGCGATTTTTGCCCCGATATTCAGTCCGTATACACAGTCTGAAATGGATGTTAACTCTCAGAATGCGTTTATTTCAGCGGCACACTGGCTTGGATGTGATTCCACCGGCCGTGATATGTGGACCCGTATCTGGATGGGAGCGCGCGTTTCCCTTTCCATCGGTCTGATTTCCGCTGTGCTGAATATGTGTGTTGGAGCGGTTATCGGAGGTCTGTGCGGCTTCTACGGCGGCAAACTTGATATGATCGTGATGCGTATTGTCGATCTGCTCTATGGTATTCCAAGTCTTATTATCACGATCCTTGTTATGATGGTGCTTGGTAAAGGTATTGCACCTCTGATTGTTGCGATGTGCGTTGTCGGATGGATCGGTACATGCCGTTTCGTTCGTGGTGAGGTATACCGTATCAAAGAGCAGGATTTCGTCCTTGCGGCAAAAGTCCTTGGTGTGCGTGATTTTACAATTATTATCAAACATATTATTCCGAATATTCTGGGTATGTTAATTACAAACCTTTGTATGGCAATCCCGGGAGCCATTTTCCAGGAAGCATTCCTGTCCTACATCGGACTTGGTATCACACCTCCTGACTGTAGCTGGGGTGTTATCTGTAAAGAGGGAATTCAGTACCTGCGCTACTATCCGCATCAGATCCTGATTCCGGCATTTTTTGTCTGTACGACAATGCTGGCGCTGAACCTTCTTGGAAACGGACTTAGAGACGCGGTTGACCCGAAACTGCGTGGAACGGAATAGGAGGAACGGATAAATGGCAGAAAAAGAGAAACTTCTTGAATTAAAAAATGTTGTGTACTCTTTCCACACCTATGGTGGGGAAGTAAAGGCTGTCCGTGATGTCAGCTTTGAAGTACGCAAAGGGGAGATCCTCGGAATTGTAGGAGAGTCCGGATGCGGAAAGTCCGTTACAGCGCAGTGTATCATGCGTCTGAATCCGGAACCGCCGGGATTCTTTGAAGGCGGGGAAATCCTGTTTAACGGAAAAGACGTCCTGAAGATGGATAAAAAAGAGCTTAGACAGCTTCGTGGAGGAGATATCGGATTTGTATTTCAGGAAAGCAGTCTGATTCAAACACTCAATGTAGAAGAAAATATTGTGCTGCAAGGTTCGTTTGACTCTGGAATTTATTTAGACAGAACATTTTTAGACAGTTTAATCTGTTATCTTGGTCTGGAAAACCTGCGGCATCATTATCCCCGTGAATTGTCAGGCGGAGAACGACAGCGGGTTGCAATTGCAAGAGCTGTGTACGGAAAAACACGTGTGATCATGGCAGATGAGCCGACGGCGAATTTAGACAGTCGTCAGTCATTGAAGGCTGCAACGCTGTTGAAAGATTGCTGCAGAACATATCATCAGACAATCCTTATGGCAACACATAATCCGGTTATTGCTCAAGTCTGTGACCGTGCGGTTCACTTGGAAAATGGTGTGCTGACAGAAGGATAAGGGCAGACGAAAAAGGTCTGGAGGGATGAAGATGAAAACAATATGGATGCTTGTAGCAAAGTATTTGCGACGTAATCCAAAGCGAACAGGTATTATGGTTATTTGTATGAGTCTGGTTGTTATGATGATTACGGTAATCACGGTGTTTGCCTTTTCATATCAGCATCATATAAAGCAGAAAATTATTCAGGAAGATGGAAACTGGCATGTGGAATTCCATGACTTAACAGAAAAACAGGCAGAGGCTTTGCAAAATCATTCTGCGGTAAAACGTGTGGAAAAAAGGACGAAGATATCAAACGAAGTGAATGATCTATTTGATCAGCAAACAGATCGGATTTGTATGTCTGTGGAGTTGAAACATGTCAATTTTATGATTGAAAGAAAAACAGCGAAAATAGCAGAAGAGATCAGGATGGAGAGAGAATCCGGGGAAGAATATTCTAGACCGGATGCTATGTATAATGTAAGTTACCATACAGACCTTCTTGGCGTAGAAGGAATTATAATATAGAGACGATGGAAAAGGGACAGGCGTTTGTTTTCCTTGTAGTGATTGTGATTGTAATTGGAAGTGTGTTCATGTATTATGCGGTAAATTCTGCCTGGGATGAGCACCTTCACTTTATTGGGATGCTTGGAAGTGTAGGGGCATCTGCAAAGCAAAAGCAGAGAGTTATTTATGCAGAGGGATTTCTGACCGGGATTTTGGGAGCAGTGATTGGTTTTTTGATGGGGATTCTTTTTCTGACAATAGGAATGAGAAAGCTTTCTTATTTTTTATGGGGAGAAGAAATTGTAAAAATACGTTTTTCTGTTTGGGAAACTTTTATTATTTTGGGAGCAGTAGTTTTCATTTTACTAATATCCTGTAGTTCTTCGGCAAATGCCGCAAAAGAGATCGGTGTAATGGATTTATTAGCAAAAAATTCGATGCAGGATGTGGAAGCAAAGAAAGTGTTTTTACTGACGAAAAAGAAAGCGTTTGTCAGTACAGAAGTTACGATGGCATTGAAAAATATCGCTGTGTACCATAAGAAATACCACAGCTCCTGTATTCTTCTTGTTATGGTGCTGTGCATTATTTTAGACGGTTATGTCTATGCAAGAGCGGCAGCAGGAGAATATAATTTTGAAATGAAACAACAGACATTGCCAAATGTATCGGTTACAGGGCTTATTAGTCAGCAGGAAAGGAATGTGTCAGAGTATCTAAGTGCGGTGCGAGCTCTTCCGGAAGTGGAAAGTGCAACTATAAAAAAGGTGATGTGGTGTTTTGGTGGATTTGAAAAAATGGATACAGTAATCACGGGGATGGATGAAAATGGAAATGCGACAGAAAGAACGATCAAGCAATATTCAAAACCAATACAACTTACCGGATTGGATGAGGAGACATATCAGATGTATGCAGAAAGAGAAGGAGCTTCTAAAGAAGAGGAACAGGGGGCATTTGCGATTGTAGATAGCAGCAAGGCATTATCTGGGCAAAAAGAAATCTTGTATCTTTTGGATGACTCTGCCAGAGAGAGTGGTGATTATACTGATGATCCAGACGGATTTCCTATTCGTGTGCTTACAGTAACAGAGAACCCATTCCGATTTTGGATCCGAGAATTTTGAATGCAGATATAAAAGATATTTCATATAATAAGCTTTTAGGATGGGTTGGAGAATGTATCCGTGTGTATGTCCCGATGGGACTGTTTGATGAGTTGGGCAAACAGCTGATATCGGAACAAAATGCTTATTATCCGCAGATTATTGATGTTTGTATGAAAGGAAATAGAGAAAGGCTTATTTCACAGCAGCAATTTTTATTCCAGAAAAATATAGGAAAGAGAATAAAAGAGGAGCAGTGTTTGATTGAGCAAATAGATCGATTGGGCGATACATATCTTGACGATAATGTTGAACTCTACAGTGTTGCAAGAAGTCAGATACAACGGTTTATCGATAATCCGGATGAGACGATGTTTTTATTTGCCAAAGTATTGGCTGTGACGGTTTCAATATTTGCTGTCATCAGTATTTTGCAGAAAATATCATCCACAATCCGTCTGCGTAAGAAAGAGTTTGCGCTGTTACAGGCAATGGGGATGACAAAAACACGTATTTATCGGATGATTTTATTGGAGCATTCGATTTATGGAATCGTGGGGCTTTTCATTGGAATACCGTTGAGCTTGTTTTTGATGGCACAAATATTTGCGGAATTTGAAATACCGTTTGCTGAGATTACAAAAGAGATGATTCCATATCGGGTAATAGGAGTTCAACTTTTCCTAATTGGATTCGTCATTGTAGTGCCATTTTTGCACACGATTTTGACAATGCGGAAAATAGATATGATTGAAGTGATCCGAAGCGAGAATCAGTAAAGGGGGAGAAATGTATATGTTAGAAGCAAGTCATTTGAAAAAAATATATGAAACAGGAAGCGGAAAAGTATATGCGCTTGATGATGTTTCTTTTTCGGTGGAAACGGGAGAGTTTGTTGCGATACTTGGACCGTCAGGATGCGGAAAATCTACATTACTCCATATTCTTGGAGGAGTGGATGAGCCGACCGAGGGGGAAGTCTGTCTGGATGGAAACGAGTATACAAAGCTTTTGGAGAAGGAAAAAGATGCACTGCGCCGACAAAAAATCGGAATGATTTATCAGGCATACAATCTTGTGCCAGTGTTAAATGTAGAGGAAAATATAGTTCTTCCGGTGCTGCTGGATGGAAGAAATGTGGATCAGGAAAAGCTAAATTCTCTATTGAAATTATTGGATTTAGAAGAAGAGAGAACGCACTTGCCAAACCAATTATCCGGTGGACAGCAACAGAGGACGGCAATTGCCCGTGCAGTGTATCAGGATCCGAATATCATTCTTGCTGATGAGCCGACTGGTAACTTGGATCAGAAAAATACAGAAGAGATTGTAAAGTCGTTTCAGAAGATGAATCATCAGTTTGGGTTGACGATTATTATGGTTACACACGATGAGGCGATTGCCAGACAATGTGATCGCACTCTGTATATGAAGGATGGAAAGATTGTATAAATATATTGGTGCGCTTATCAGGAATCATGCATATTTTCCTGATAGTCCTATTACAATAATAATAGACGAAATTTCATAAAGGAGCAGGTGCCATGAAAAAAATTCTAGCACTGATAGTAAGTGTTGCCTTATGTGTTACAGACGTATGCGCAATGCCAAAGAACGAGTTGATTCTGCATGAAAACACGCAGTCTGCCACAGAAGGAACAATATCCGCTGAACCAGAGATTGACACACCGTCTGCTATTTTAATGGAAGCATCCACAGGGCAGATTATCTATGAGAAAGCGGCAGATGAACAACTCCCGCCCGCGAGCGTCACCAAGGTAATGACACTGCTATTGATTTTTGATGCATTGGATGAAGGAAAAATCAAACTGAGCGACAATGTATCTGTATCGGAGTATGCAGCATCTATGGGGGGCTCTCAGGTCTTTTTAGAGCCGGGGGAGACACAGACGGTCGATACGATGATCAAGTGCATTGCTGTGGCGTCGGCGAATGACGCATGTGTGGCAATGGCAGAGCACATATGGGGCACTGAGGAAGAATTTGTAGCAAAAATGAATGCAAGGGCAAAGGAACTCGGTATGGAACACACGAATTTCTTAAACTGTAATGGACTTGATGCAGACGGACATGTGACGACAGCGCGGGATATTGCCCTGATGTCGAGAGAATTAATCACAAGATATCCGAAAATTCACGACTATTCTACGATATGGATGGAAAACATTACACATACGACCAAGAAGGGGACAACGGAGTTTGGTCTTGCGAATACCAACAAACTGATCAGACAGTATCAGTATGCGACAGGACTAAAGACCGGCTCGACAAACAAGGCAAAATTTTGTCTGTCAGCAACTGCAAAGAAAGATGATTTAGAACTGATTGCAGTAATCATGGCAGCGCCGGATCCGAAGGCGAGATTTAAAGATGCGACAACGCTTCTAAATTATGGATTTGGAAAATGTACGAAATACAAAGATACCACTCCGTTTGAATTAGAGCCTTTGAAAATAAGGGGTGGAATTGAAAAAGAGATGCCTGTCGCTGTGGAGACGGAATTTCAATATATTGACACAACAGGAGCCAATTTATCAGGGATAAAGCGAAAAATCGAAATCGATCAGGAAAAACAGGCTCCGGTAAAAAAAGGAGAAAAAGTCGGAACGGTTACATATCTGTTGAATGGAAAGAAAATTGGGGAGATTTCGATTCAGATACAAAAAAGTGTAGGGAAAATGCAGTTTAAACATGCATTTGCAGAGATATTTCAAAATTTTCTATTGTAGAATGAGTTAAAAAATTATATAATGCTAGAGAAATAATAGTACAGGTTCAGATTTGGATCTGTACTGTTTTATGGAATGGAAAAGAAAAAGAAGGCGGGAGTGGCGGTATGGGAAATGTGATTATTGTACTTGGAATCGTGTTATTGACCGTGCTTATGGAATCTTGGCGGGAGAATCATGTATTTAGAACGACCTATTACAATATACAATCATCCAAACTGCAAAAGCTGAAGAGGAAACGGAAGGTTGTTGTGCTAAGTGACTTGCATAACCAATGTTATGGAAAGAATAATCAGAAGCTTTTGACGGCAATACGAAGAGAAAACCCAGATCTGATACTGATTGCCGGAGATATGTTGATTGGGAAAGAAGGAGTTTCGCCAAAGCCAGCAAAAGAATTTGTCTCTGCACTTCCTGCTATTTGTGATGTATATTATGCCAATGGGAATCACGAACAGCGGATGAAGGAAAATACAGAAAAATATGGTGAGACTTATGCGGTATATCAAGAACAGTTAAAGCGTGCAGGAATTCACTTTTTGGAAAATGAAGGGGTCAGATTAAGCTGGGATGGACAGGCTGTTGATGTATATGGGGTGGAAATTCCGCATCGATATTATAAAAAATTTGAAAACATAGAACTTCCGGTGGAAGAAGTAGAAAACTGTATCGGTGAAGCTTTTGAAGGGCATTATGAGATTTTGCTTGCGCATAACCCGGTGTTTGCAAAGACCTATCTGAAATGGGGAGCAGATTTAATTTTGTCCGGACATTTACATGGAGGGATTGTGAGAGTTCCGAAGCTTGGCGGTGTCATTACGCCTCAGGCAAGGTTATTTCCGAAATATTCAGGGGAATTGACTATGGAAGGAGAAAAGGCTGTTGTAGTAAGCAAAGGACTTGGAACGCATACGTTTCGGTTTCGTCTTTTTAATCCGGCGGAGATGATTGTTCTTCAGATAGGAGGAGAAAAATCATGAAAGACCAGTATGGAAGATTGATTGATTATCTTCGAATATCTGTCACAGACCGATGCAATCTGCGTTGTGTGTATTGTATGCCGGAAAAAGGTGTGACGTGGATTCCTCACAGTGAAGTGCTGACTTATGAGGAACTGTTAACAGTGGGTAAGGCAGCGGCAGCACTGGGAATCAAACACATAAAGATAACTGGAGGCGAGCCTCTGCTTCGAAAGAATGTGACGGAATTTATTGCAAGATTAAAAAAGACCAAAGGAATTGAGACGGTAACGCTTACTACGAACGGTATTCTGCTTCCAAACTACATTGACCAGTTGTCGGAAGCGGGAATTGATGGAATCAATATCAGTCTGGACACATTGGAAGAGAAAAAATTTCGAAAACTGACACGAAATGGTGAGGTAAAAGATGTGTGGAAGGGGATTTCTTCGGTTCTTCCCTATGATCAGATTAACATGAAAATAAATTGTGTTCTGGCTGGAAAAGACTGGCAAAAAGATGCCGTACGTGTGGCAGAAATCGCAAAGAAATATAGAATTCATGTGAGATTTATTGAACTGATGCCGATTCAGAACCAAGAGGAAAAGGGAAATCTGGAAGAAGAAATAAAGGCATTGCTAGAAGATGTTTATGGTCCTATGAGAAGGTGCGAGGAGCGAATCGGATTTGGTCCGAGTGTCTATTATGAATTGCCTGAGTTTTGTGGAAAGATTGGATTTATCAGTGCAGTCAGTCACAAATTCTGTAATCAGTGCAACCGTATACGTCTCACTTGTGATGGAAAACTACGGTTGTGCCTGCAATCAGAAAATGCGGTAGATCTAAAGAGCGCCTTGCGTCAAGGTGCCTGCGAAGAGGAATTGAAGCAATTATTGGAAAGGGGATTACTTGAAAAACCAAGAGAACATCGATTTGGATGTGATTGCATAGAGGGAGAGGCAATGTCCAGAATCGGAGGATAAAAGAAAGGATAGACAAAATGAAAAGAAAAAAGTTAGTGTGTTTATTAACTGCGTTTGCGGTTATGATTGGTATGGCGGGATGTATAAAAGAAGAAAAGAAAGCAGAAAAGAGGAAACAAGAAGTTGAATTGCACATATTGGCGGCAGCCAGCATGACAGATGCATTGACGGAGATTTCTAAGACATATAAAAAAGAACACGAAAATGTAAAGTTTGTGTTTAATTTTGATTCTTCCGGTACATTGAAAACGCAGATTGAAGAAGGCGCTCCGGCAGATATTTTTATTTCTGCGGCGATGAAACAGATGGATGAATTGGATAAAGGTGGATTTATTAAAAAGGACAGTATTGTGAAACTTTTGGAAAATAAGGTTGTCTTGATTCAGCCAAAAGATGCGAAAACAGAGATCAGCTCTTTTGAAGACGTGGCAACAGATAAAGTATCCATGGTTGCAATTGGAAATGCTGATGTTCCGGTAGGACAGTACACAGAACAAATTTATAAAAATTTGGGATTATGGGATCAGGTCGCAGCGAAGGCGAATTTGGCGACTAATGTCAGACAGGTACTGGATTGGGTTGCCACAAACAATGTAGACTGCGGAATTGTTTATGCTACAGATGCGATGATAGAAGAGAATGTGAAAGTAATCTGTGAAGCACCGCAAGGGACATGTGATCCGGTAATCTATCCGGCGGGAGTTGTCAAATCCAGTGAGAATGCCAAAGCGGCAGAACAATTTATGGAATACTTGAAAACGGATGAAGCAAAATCTGTATTTACAGCGTATGGATTTACGAATTATGAGGAGTAATCAATGGATATCTCACCACTTCTTTTATCGTTAAAAACAGCGTGTCTGGCAACAGTCATTACATTTTTTGCCGGACTTTGGATTGCCTATAAAGTGATAAAAATAAAGCATGGAAAAGCGGTATTGGATACAATATTAACATTGCCGATGATACTGCCGCCGACAGTCGTCGGCTTTTTTCTATTGCTTTTTTTTGGAAAAAGCAGTCCGTTGGGAGCGTGGCTTTCCGAACATGGAATGCCGATTGTATTTTCATTTGCAGGTACGGTGATCGCATCTGTGGTTGTATCGTTTCCATTGATGTACCGAACTGCACGCAGTGCATTTGAACAGATGGATCAGAATCTAGTGTATGCGGGACAAACGTTAGGCCTTTCTAATTACACGATCTTTTGGAAAGTTATTTTCCCGAACTGTTTTCCGGGAATTGCAGGGGGAACGATTCTGGCATTTGCAAGAGCTCTCGGAGAATTTGGCGCAACAATCATGCTTGCCGGAAACATTCCGGGAAAAACACAGACAGTGGCGATAGCGGTATATTCTGCCATGCAAAACGGAAACCGCACACAGGCATATCAATGGGTTGGGGTTATCATGCTGATTTCTTTTTTGTCAATCTTGCTTATGAATCTTGTAAACAGACAGCAGATGAAATATGCAATTAGGAGGAAATAAGATGTCTCTTTCGGTAAATATTAAGAAAAAAATAGAAGGATTTACCTTGGATGTGGCTTTTGAGGCAGAGAATGAATTTTTTGCTGTTCTTGGGGAAAGCGGTTGTGGAAAAAGTCTGACACTTCGATGTATCGCAGGGATTGAGAGACCGGATACGGGAAAGATTGTGTTGAATGGCAAAGTGCTGTTTGATTCGGAAAAACATATTAACCTGCCGCCTCAGAAGAGAAAAATCGGTTATTTATTTCAAGATTATGCATTGTTTCCAAACATGACTGTTGAAGAAAACATCGGAATCGGTATTGAGAAAAAGCGAAGAAAAGAAGAGGTCGCGCGTTTTGTGAAGATGTTTTTTCTGGAAGGGTTTGAAAAAAAATATCCGTATATGCTTTCAGGTGGACAAAAACAGCGAGTGGCCATTGCGAGAATTCTCATTCTCAATCCTGAGATGATACTTTTGGACGAACCGTTTTCAGCAGTTGACAGCTATTTAAAATGGAAATTGGAACAGCAGATCATGGAGCTTGCAAAATTATATAACAGCACAATTCTCTTCGTTTCTCACAACAGAGATGAGGTTTATCGGCTCTGTGATAAAATGGCGGTGATTCATAACGGAAAAGTAGAAGTGACAGGTGAAAAAAAGGAAATTTTCAAAAATCCAAGGACGGTTTCAGCAGCAATCCTGACGGGGTGTAAAAACATAACAGAGATGGTAACAGAGGGGCAATATATATATTGTAAGGACTGGAACATCAGAAAAAGAATTGTATGTTCAGAAAAAGTGATTGGAAAAGCACTTGGAATCCGGGCGCATGATATAAAAGTAATCAAGGAAAGAGAATATGCGGATGCAAAATGTGTTGTGGAGGATGTGATTGAGTCGACCTTTGATATGATTTATCTTCTGAGACCGGATGGGGCGAAAAAACCTCTGCGCATGCAACTTCCAAAAAGCCAGGTTTTGGTTTATCATGAAAAGGAAGAAGTGTATATTTCTCTTTGGGAAGAGGCACTTTTATTTTTGCAGCAGTAATAGCGGAATCCTTGAGAAAGAACTTGTCGAAAAGTGTACTATCCCGTATAATAAATAGCAGTGAGTAAGGGAAAAGGAAGACAGATAAATGGGAATACCGGTGAAATTGCAAGTGTTTGAGGGACCGCTTGATCTGCTTTTGCACTTGATTGAAAAAAATAAGATTGATATCTATGACATTCCGATTGTGGAGATTACCAATCAGTATATGGATTATATCCGTGAGATGCAGAAGAAGGACTTGAATATTATGAGCGAATTTCTTCTGATGGCAGCAACACTGTTGGACATTAAATGCAAGATGCTTCTTCCGAAAGAAGTCAACGAAGAGGGGGAAGAGGAAGACCCAAGACAAGAGCTTGTAGAGCAGCTTTTGCAATATAAGATGTATAAATATATGTCATATGAGCTTCGGGATCGTCAGATTGATGGTGAGCGTATGATGTTCAAAGGCCCGGATATACCGGAGGAAGTCAAAACCTATCAACAGCCATTTGATTTGGATGAGCTTTTGGATGGACTTACTTTGGCAAAACTGAATCGGATATTTAAAGATGTCATGAGACGTCAAAATGATAAGATAGATCCTGTAAGAAGTACATTTGGTAAAATTGAGAAAGAAGAAGTGACCGTGGATGATAAGATGGAATATCTGAATGAGTATATCAGAACACATCACAAATTCAGCTTTCGTAATCTTTTGATGCACCAGAAGTCAAAACTGCACATTGTAGTTACATTTCTTGCTGTTTTGGAGATGATGAAAGTCGGAGCGATCACGATTGAACAGGAGCATACATTTGGAGAGATTATGATTACTTCTCGACAAGATTCACAATCCGGTGAAAGGTGGAATACAGAGAATGAAGATTAAAAAGATGGAAGGGATTATAGAAGCAATTCTCTTTACAATGGGAGAATCGGTTGAACTTGATAAGATTGCAAGAACATTAGAGCAGGATGTGGAGACAACACGGAAAGTAATACACAATATGATGGATCGATATGAAAAAGAAGATAGGGGAATTCATATTATTGAATTGGAAAATGCATTTCAAATGTGTACCAAAAAGGATACGTATGAGTATTTGATCCGAATTGCCAAACAGCCTAAACGTCATGTTCTGACGGATGTTGCACTGGAGACGCTCTCGATTATTGCGTATAAACAGCCCATTACAAAGCTTGAGATTGAAAAGATCCGTGGGGTGAAATCAGACCATGCAGTTAACAAGCTGATTGAATATGATCTGGTTGCGGAGGTCGGAAGAATGGATGCGCCTGGAAGACCGCTTTTGTTCGGCACCACAGAAGAATTTCTTAGAAGATTCAGTGTGCAGTCTGTCGATGAGCTTCCGAGTATCAATCCGGAAAAAATGGAGGATTTCAAAGCGGAGGCAGAAGATGAGGTACAGTTGCGTCTGAACCTCTAAATAGGAATGGATGTTTCGTGCATTGCATATATTGAACAAAAGAATCAATAGGCGGGACATCGTGAAACGGATATTAGTATTTATATTGACATGTGCGCTCCTTTTTGGGATAACCTCATATGCAAAAGAGGAGGAGCCAAAACAATTATACGCCCAGTCAGCGGTCCTTATGGATGCGGACAGTGGGCGTGTTTTGTTTGAAAAGAATGGATATGAACAAAAAGCAATGGCGAGTACGACAAAGATTATGACCTGTATTTTGGCGTTGGAAAAAGGAAAACCAGATCAAATTGTCACAGTGTCAGAGAATGCGGCAAGACAGCCGAGAGTACATTTGGGAATGGCAAATGGAGAACAATTCTATCTGCGTGATCTTTTATATTCTTTGATGTTGGAGTCACACAATGATTCGGCAGTTGCAATTGCAGAACAGGTGGGAGGAACAGTAGAGGGATTTGCTCGAATGATGAATGAGAAAGCAGAAAAAATCGGATGTAAGGATACATATTTTATAACACCAAACGGTCTGGATGCTTCTGATGAAAATGGGAAACATTCTACAACAGCGGAAGAACTGGCAAAAATCATGCGGTATTGTATTAAGCTTTCACCTCAAAAAGAGCTGTTTTTGGAGATAACCCAGACGCAGAACCACACATTTACAGATGTAGAAGGAAAGCGACAATTTTCCTGTAATAATCATAATGTGTTTTTAGGGATGATGGATGGAGCACTGTCTGGGAAAACTGGTTTTACAGGTGATGCGGGGTATTGCTATGTTGGGGCTTTAAAGCAGGGAGAACGGACATTTATCGTGGCACTTTTAGGGTGTGGGTGGCCAAACAATAAAGGTTATAAATGGAAAGATACGAAAGCATTGATGGAGTATGGACTTCAAAAATATGAATACGAGAATGTATTCCAAAAACAGGACAGCTCTTGTATCATCGTTGAAAATGGGATTCCGGAAAGTGATGATATTTTTGATGTGGCGATGGCAGAGACAAAAATCAAAACAGATACGCAGGAACTGCCATTTTTATTGAAGGAGGGGGAAACAGTAGATATCAAGACTGATATCAAAAAGACATTGAAGGCACCCGTCCAGGCAGGAGAGACTGTAGGGAGTGTTACATATTATCTGAAAGATTTTAAAATAAAGGAATATCCGCTTGTAATTACAAAGTCAGTGTCGCAAAAAACATTTATATGGTACTTACAAAAGCTCTTTGCTATGTATATGTTAAAATAAATCAATAAAAATGATTAAATTTGTCACTGTTGCGTGATGGATAAATATGGTAGGATAAATAAAGATAATAAAATTGATTTATTTTAACAAAGGGGTAAGAAAGATGAAGAATTTTGAAAAATATGAGAGAAGTTATTTTATGCCGCCTGAAATCAGCTATGATTGGGTAAAAAAAGATTATATTGACAAAGCGCCGATTTGGTGCAGTGTGGATTTGCGAGATGGAAATCAGGCACTGATTGAGCCGATGAGTTTGGAAGAAAAGATAGAATTTTTTCAGATGCTTTTAGCAATTGGATTCAAAGAGATTGAAGTTGGTTTTCCGGCAGCTTCAGAGACGGAGTATCAGTTTCTGCGAACCTTGATTGAGCAGAATATGATTCCGGATGATGTGACGATTCAGGTGCTGACGCAGGCGCGTGAACATATCATCAAGAAGACATTTGAGGCAGTCAAAGGAGCACCGCATGCAGTAATTCATTTATATAATTCGACATCGGTAGCGCAACGAGAGCAGGTGTTCAAAAAATCAAAAGAAGAAGTAAAGCAGATTGCAATCGACGGTGCAAAACTGTTAAAAAAACTTGCGGATGAGACAGAAGGAAACTTTACATTTCAATACAGCCCAGAGAGCTTTCCTGGAACCGAGGTTGATTATGCATTGGAGGTGTGCAATGCAGTGTTGGAAGAGTGGAGACCGACGAAAGATAATAAAGTCATCATCAATCTTCCGACAACTGTTGAAAATGCAATGCCGCATGTGTTTGCAACACAGGTAGAGTATATGAGCAAAAATCTGCTGTACAGAGAGAATGTGATCTTATGTCTGCATCCGCATAATGACAGAGGATGCGGAGTGTGTGATGCAGAACTTGGTGTGCTTGCAGGAGCTGATAGAATCGAGGGAACCTTATTTGGAAATGGAGAGCGAACAGGAAATGTGGATATCATCACACTGGCGATGAATATGTTTTCTCATGGCGTGGATCCAAAACTTGATTTTTCAAATATGGGAGAGATTTGTGAAAAATACGAGAGACTGACAAGAATGCACGTGTACGAAAGACAGCCATATGCTGGAGAATTGGTATTTACTGCATTTTCGGGATCGCATCAAGATGCAATTGCGAAAGGAATGGCATATAGAGAAGAAAAAGAGCGCGCTCATTGGACAGTTCCATATCTTCCGATTGACCCAAAAGATGTTGGAAGAGAATATGATTCAGATGTGATTCGCATTAACAGCCAGTCAGGAAAAGGCGGCGTAAACTACATATTAAAACAAAGTTTTGGAATTAGTCTTCCAGAAAAAATGCGGGAGGAAGTTGGTTATCTTGTGAAGGATGTGTCAGACAAGGCGCATAAAGAACTTACTCCGGAATGGATCTATCATATTTTTGAAGAGAATTATATTCATGTCAAAAATACGTTTGCAATTGATGAATGCCATTTTGAACAGGGAGATGGAATGAAAGCAGATGTGACTATTGGCTATGATGGCAGGAAATATGTGATGATGGGTGTTGGAAATGGACGGTTGGATGCTGTCAGCAATGCAATCAAACAATATTTTAATATCGGTTACGAGTTATCTTTTTATGAAGAACATTCTCTTACTAAAGGTTCGTCGTCAAAGGCAGTGGCATATGTAGGGGTAAACTGTAAAGGAAAGGTATACTGGGGAGTTGGAATTGATGCAGATATCATCAAGGCATCTATAGAGGCATTGACCGTTGCGGTAAATAAAATTGAAGAGATACAGCATGCTAACGACGAAAAAGAGGAGAGAATGATAGAAATTTTGAATTATATCCAGGCGAATTATTTGCGTGTCACTTTAGACGATCTTTCTGAAAAATTCTTTTTATCAAAGCCATATTTGTCAAAATATATTAAGGAAAAATCAGGTATGACATTTGGAGAAATCGTTAAAAAAGCAAGAATGAAAAAAGCAAAGAATTTGCTGAAGACAGGAAACATGACTGTAGAAAAAGTAGCATTGGCAGTTGGATATCAGAATGTAGAGCATTTTAACAGATTGTTTAAAAAGGCATATGATATGACGCCTGTGCAGTATCGGAATCGAAAGGAATAAATTAAAAATATGAAAAAAACTGGTTTGAATTTTATTTTCAAACCAGTTTTTTGTATGGAAACTTATTCTTCTGTTAACTTGTTTAATGGTTTTGTCAGTAAGAACATAACAACCGCACAGATGAATGCAACGATTGCAAATGTTACGAATACTGGCATAATACCCATTTTTTCAACGATTTTCTGGAATTGACCGTTGATTAAATTTGCAAAGAATGTTGCTAAAGTCCAAACACCCATCAATACAGATAAGTATTTCTTTGGAGCATACTTACTTACGAAAGAGTTTCCAAGTGGGGAGAAGCAAATCTCACCGATTGTAAGGAAGATTCCGAATAAGAAGATCCACATTACATTACCTTTTACAGAAGATGGAGCACCAACACCTCTTGTTAACTCTGTCATTACAAGCATAATGTAAGAGATTCCCAAGAATACAAATGCAAGAGTGATTTTGCTGAACATTGACAAGTCACCTTGAGGTCTTTTTGCTAATTTTGCCCACAATTTAGCAGCTGCCAAACTGAGAACGATACATAACAGACCATTCCATGTTGTTGTTAAGTGAGCTGGTGAAAGTTCGAAGAAACCAAGGTCTCTGTTTACATAATCCTGTAAGTAGAATGTAAGAACAACGTCCTGCTGATAGTAAGCCAGCCAGAAAATAATTGAGATGGCAGATACCAAAACGATAGCCCATACGTTTTTCTTCTCTTTTGATGTAAGTGGAGCTGTTGATTTTTCTTTCTTTTCTTTCTTTACTTCACCGATTACATTTCCGTTTGTATCTGTAAGATATTTAAATGGCTTGATACCCTGTCCCTGTAATTTTCCATAGCAAAGTGTAAAGAAAATACCACCGATGATTACAAGAATACCGCTAAGTAAGAATACCTGACGGAAACCTAGCATCTGTCCTTGCTTAAATGTGTACATATATAATGTTGCACAGATCATAGATCCAAAGAAAGAACCAATATTAACGAATGAATACTGGATAGAAAATGCTGAATCCAGTAAATCCTGATCATCAAACAGACGTCCGATAATAGCAGCAAGGTTTCCCTTGAAGAATGCAGTACCGATAGATACGACTAAAATCATTACCCATACCATAGGTACGCTGTGTGCCTGCCATCCGCAGAAATATCCAAGACCCATGATGATACATCCAAGTGTAACGGCATATCTGGCACCTAAGAAACGGTCGCTTAACCATCCTCCGATAATTGGTGTGATGTATGTAAGTGAAGTAAGCCAAACTGCGATTTCACCAGCCTGTGCTTTAGTTACTCCGATACCGCCTTCTGCTACAGATGCAGCAAGGAATAAGGCTAAAAGCGGTTTTGTACCATAGAACGCAAAACGTTCAAATGTGTAAGTGATACAACAAATGTAAAATCCAATCGGATATTTTGCTTTTTTTGCTGTTCCCATAAATAAAGTCCTCCAAATAAAGTTATTTTAAATTTCTCTCGTGTAGATGCGAAGCCATTCTTCTTCCTCTTTTGTCAGATGAGGAGCGATGATATCATAAACTTGCTTATGATATGCATTCAGCCAGGCTTTTTCATCTTCCCTCAGAAGATCTAGATTGATTGCATCCAAATCAATAGGTACATAGGTGATTGGCTCAAAGTACATGAACTGTCCATACTCAGTCTCTTCACCTTTTCGTACTACTAATTCATTTTCGGTACGGATACCATGAGAACCCTCGATATAAATACCAGGTTCATCTGTAATCACCATGCCGGCTTCCAACGGATGCGCTTCATGTCCGCGAATGCGCCATCTAAAACCGGTAGGTCCTTCGTGGATATTTAGAAGATAACCAACGCCGTGTCCGGTACCGTGATTGTAATCAAGACCTAATTCCCACATTGGCTGACGGGCTAATACATCAAGATTATAACCGCAGCAGCCATACAAAAATTTGGCTCTTGACAGGTTCATCATACTTCTTAAAACTGTTGTGAAATGAAGTTTCAACTCATCATTGATCTCTCCTAAAGCAACAGTTCTTGTAATATCTGTGGAACCTTCATAGTAATTTCCACCAGTGTCTGTTAAGAACAGATTTCCGGCTGTCAACTCACAGTCTGTCTCTGCGGAAGAAGTGTAGTGACACATTGCAGCGTTTGCCTTGAATGCGCAGATTGGCTCAAAGCTAGGCCATAAGAAACCTTCCTGTTGGGCGCGCAGATTTTCCAGTTTGTCTGATGCACTCATCTCAGTCATCTTTTCTTTGCCAAGGCTTGTTTTTAACCAATACATGAATTTCGTATAAGCAACGCCATCCTTTACATGTGCTTTTTTGATGTTTTCAATCTCTACATCATTCTTCATTGCTTTATATAAAATAGTAGGATTGGTCTTTTCAACTTTTTTTGTACTATCCGGGATATTATTATACAAAGCATAATTGATTCTTGCAGGGTCAATCAGGACTGTGTTATTAGAATCAAAGTCTTTTACAAAAGTATAAATGTCATTATATGGATGGAAAACAACATTATCCTTTTTTAGTTCTGATTTTACATGTTCATCTAGTCTGCTTTCATCTATAAATAAATGTACTTCATTCATCGTGATTACAGCATAACTTAGAACAAGAGGAGAATACATTACATCGTTTCCTCTGATATTAAGAAGCCATGCAATATCGTCCAATGTAGTTAAAACATGTACGTCAGCACCGTTTTCCTTCATTGCATCTCTCAAGCGAGAGAGTTTGGAAGTTGTGGCTTCACCGGAAAATTTTTCATCCAGTAAAAATACAGGTTCGGCTGCAAGGCTTGGCCGTTCTTCCCAAACGGCATCCACAAGGTCGTAAGAGTATTCAATACGGATATTCTTATAAGAAAATTGTTCTGCGAAATCTTTTCCTTCCTGCATAGCGATGACACGTCCGTCAAATCCTAAAGTCCCATTTTCAGGGAGTACAGAGTCAAGATACTCTGAGACAGTTGGAACTCCCGCGTTACCCATGCGATAGAGTGTTACACCACTCCCGGCAAGCTGAGCTTCCGCCTGAATAAAATAACGTCCGTCTGTCCAAAGACCTGCAGCATCTTTTGTGATTACAGCGGTTCCCGCTGAACCTGTAAAACCAGTGATAAATTCTCTGGATTTAAAATGTTCACCGACATATTCACTTTGGTGATTATCTGCAGATGGCACAACATAAGCATCGATATGTTTTTCTTCCATAAAGGAACGAAGCTTCGCTATTCTGTCTGATACGTTCAATCCGAATACCTCCTTAAAGTAATTTAGTAAATTATTATCCCGTAAGTTGAATTGTAGCATAAACGAAAGATAGGTACAAATGTTTTTTTTAGAAAGTAGGGTATGTGAAAAAAATATCAAATATTATAGAAAAAGAATTGCTATTTCTAAAAATATAAGATATACTTAGAATTGGCAGAAAATTGGTTTAACTTTAAAAAAATATATAAAAATGGAGGACTAGATTTATGAGCAACACAACATCTAAAAACCTCGCAAGTACAAGAATTGCCACTTTACTTGACGAAGGAAGCTTTGTTGAAATCGGTGGCGCAGTTACAGCAAGAACAACCGACTTTAACATGCAGGAGAAAGAGACTCCGGCTGATGGTGTCATCACAGGTTATGGAGTGATTGATGGCAATTTGGTGTACGTATACAGCCAGGATGCTTCTGTTTTAAAAGGAGCGATCGGAGAGATGCACGCAAAGAAGATTGCCAATATTTATGATATGGCAATGAAGATGGGAGCACCGGTTATTGGTCTTGTAGACTGCGCAGGCTTAAGACTTCAAGAGGCAACGGATGCATTGAATGGATTTGGCAGCCTTTATATGAAACAGGCTATGGCATCGGGTGTGATTCCACAGATTACAGCAGTTTTTGGAAAATGCGGTGGTGGACTTGCCGTTGCATCTGCGATGACTGATTTTACTTTTATGGAAGGAAATGGGAAATTATTCTTAAATGCTCCAAATGCAATTGCAGGAAATGAGGTCTCAAAATGTGACACTTCATCTGCAAAATTCCAAAGCGAAGAATCCGGTTTGGTTGATGAAGTTGGAACAGAGGAGGAAATCCTTGGACAGATTCGTTCTTTAGTATGCATGCTTCCAACAAACAATGAAGATGATGCGTCTTATGATGAGTGTCTGGATGATTTGAACCGTGTTTGTGAAGGTATTGACAATGCAGTCGAGGATACTTCTATCGTTCTTGCTTTAGTATCTGATGACAATGTATTCTTTGAGACAAAGAAAGAATACGGAAAAGATATGGTGACCGGTTTTATCCGTTTGAATGGAATGACAATCGGAGCCGTTGCGAATCGCGCGAAGATATATGATGAAGAAGGCAACGCCGTGCAGGAATTTGGCGGAACATTGTCTGTACGCGGATGTAAGAAAGCGGCTGATTTTGTGAACTTCTGTGATGCATTCAATATCCCGGTTGTAACCCTTACAAATGTGACAGGATTTGAGGCGAGCAAATGTTCTGAAAAATCGCTTGCAAGAGAAGCGGCAAAATTAACTTATGCATTTGCAAATGCAACAGTACCAAAAGTAAATTTGATTATTGGAAAAGCATATGGAAGTGCTTATGTGACAATGAACAGCAAATCTATCGGGGCTGATATGGTATACGCATGGCCAACAGCAGAGATTGGAATGATGGATTCGACATTGGCAGCAAAAATTATGTATGCGGATTCGGATGCAGAGACAATCAATGCAAAGGCTTCAGAATACAGAGAGATTCAGTCAAGTCCGATATCTGCGGCAAGACGTGGCTATGTAGACACGATCATTGAACCTGCAGATACAAGAAAATATTTGATAGGTGCATTTGAGATGCTGTTCACAAAGAGAGAAGACCGCCCGGCAAAAAAACACGGAACGGTTTAGTGAGGTGAGGCAAAGTGAAGAAAAGAATGAGCTTAATAGTATGTGTTTTGGCAGCATCGCTTAGTTTTGCAGGGTGTTCCCAGAAAGCAGACACCGAATATGATGAATCTGCAGCACAACAGATAACAGAGACACTTATCACTAGTTTTTCCCAGATGGGAAAAGAAGGGTTTGAGCAATTTAGATCTCTTTCAGACTACCAGCTGGATTACACGATGATGCAGTCAGGACTTCCAATTGAGGGGGATAATTTCCTGTCTATGCTTGATGCGTGGGAGGGAGCTGAAAAAGAGTGTGGCTCTTATTTAAAACATGGTGAATATGAGTTTGAAGCATCCGATAAAGAACTTTCTGTTTCTACATTGGCAGAATATGAAGACAGAGATGCGACGATTGAATTTAAGTTTGATGAAGACTTGAACTTAGAGTCTATGGATGTTTCAGCAAAATACACGACAGCAGAGATTTTAGAAAAAGCAGGATTGAATACGGTATTAGGTATGGGAACAGTATTTGTTGTCTTGATTTTCCTGGCATTTTTGATTTCGTTGATCAAATATATTCCACCATTTGTGGAGAAATTCACAAAGAAGAGTCCGCAGCCGGTTCAGACAGCGACACCTGTAGTTGCAGAGACGGCAGAAGAAGATACAGAGTATGTAGACGATTTGGAATTAGTGGCAGTGATTACAGCTGCAATTGCAGCACAGACAGGCACATCGACAGATGGTTTTGTAGTGCGCTCTATCAGACGTCGCCCGTCAAATAATTGGAATTAAGTAGAAGAATTTAGGAGGAAAATAAAAATGAAAAGCTATACAATCACAGTAAATGGCAATGTATATGATGTAACAGTAGAAGAGAACGGAGCAGCAACACCGGCAGCGGCAGCAGCACCGAGAAAGGCAGCGCCTGCACCGAAGGCACCGGCGGCAGCACCAAAAGCAGCGGGAGCAGCAGGCGGAATCAAAGTAGAAGCAGGAGCAGCAGGTAAAGTATTTAAAGTAGAGGCAAGTGTTGGACAAAAAGTTTCCAAAGGAGATACAGTAATCATTCTGGAAGCAATGAAGATGGAAATTCCGGTTGTAGCTCCGGAAGATGGAACAGTTGCAAGTATTGATGTGGCAGTAGGTGATGCAGTAGAAGCAGGAGCAGTAATGGCTACATTGAACTAGGGGGTCAAAAAATGGAATACATTACAAGTACATTAGGAAACCTCATGGATCAGACGGCATTTTTTAACCTTACAGTAGGAAATTATGTCATGATTCTGGTAGCATGTGTGTTTCTATATTTGGCAATCGCAAAAGGATTTGAGCCACTTTTATTGGTTCCGATCGCCTTTGGTATGCTGTTAGTTAACATTTATCCGGACATTATGATGTCGATTGAAGAATCTTCAAACGGGGTCGGCGGATTATTACATTATTTCTATTTATTAGATGAGTGGGCAATTTTGCCATCTCTGATCTTTATGGGGGTTGGTGCGATGACGGACTTTGGACCATTGATCGCTAACCCAAAGAGTTTCCTTCTCGGTGCCGCAGCGCAGTTTGGTATCTTTGCGGCATACCTTGGAGCAATGGCAATGGGATTCTCTGACAAAGCGGCAGCAGCAATTTCAATCATCGGTGGAGCAGATGGACCGACATCTATTTTCCTTGCCGGAAAATTGCAGCAGACTGCAATTTTAGGACCGATCGCAGTGGCGGCATACTCTTATATGTCACTCGTTCCTATCATTCAGCCTCCGATCATGAAGCTATTGACAACAGAAAAAGAACGTAAAATCAAAATGGAGCAGTTAAGACCTGTTTCCAAACTGGAAAAGATTCTGTTCCCGATTATTATCACAATCGTTGTTTCTTTGATTCTTCCTACAACAGCTCCGCTTGTTGGTATGCTGATGTTAGGTAACCTGTTCAAAGAATCAGGTGTTGTAAGACAGCTGACAGAGACAGCTTCCAATGCGTTGATGTACATCGTAGTTATCTTACTTGGTACTTCGGTTGGTGCTACAACAAGTGCAGAAGCATTCTTGAACTTGGATACAATCAAAATCGTTGTGTTAGGTCTTGTAGCGTTTGCGTTCGGTACGGCGGCAGGTGTACTGTTCGGTAAATTGATGTGTAAGCTGTCGGGCGGAAAAGTAAACCCTCTGATTGGTTCGGCAGGTGTGTCTGCGGTTCCTATGGCAGCCAGAGTTTCTCAGAAAGTCGGTGCAGAGGCGGATCCTACCAACTTCTTGCTGATGCATGCGATGGGACCTAACGTTGCCGGTGTAATCGGTACTGCGGTAGCAGCCGGAACATTTATGGCAATCTTTGGAGTGAAATAAATATGGAGGACAATAGAATGGAAATCACAAAAAAACCAATTAAAATTACAGAAACTATTTTACGTGATGCTCATCAGTCTCTGATTGCGACAAGAATGACAACAGAGCAGATGCTTCCAATCGTAGATAAAATGGATCAGGTAGGTTACCACTCAGTAGAATGCTGGGGGGGAGCTACATTTGATGCATCACTTCGCTTCTTAAAAGAAGATCCATGGGAGAGACTTCGTAAGTTCCGTGATGGATTTAAAAATACAAAATTACAGATGTTATTCCGTGGACAGAATATCTTAGGATACCGTCCATATGCAGATGACGTAGTAGAATACTTCGTTAAAAAATCTGTAGCAAACGGAATTGATATCATCCGTATTTTTGACTGCTTAAATGATATCCGTAATCTTCAGACTGCTGTAAAAGCTGCAGTAGCAGAAAAGGCAGATGCACAGGTAGCACTTTCTTACACATTGGGAGATGCTTATACATTAGATTACTGGATGGATATTGCAAAGAAAATTGAAGACATGGGTGCGACATCAATCTGTATCAAAGATATGGCTGGACTTTTGGTTCCTTATAAAGCAACCGAATTGATTGAAGCGATGAAAGATGCAACAGATCTTCCAATTCAGCTTCACACACACTATACTTCAGGTGTGGCTTCTATGACATATTTGAAAGCAGTTGAAGCGGGAGTAGATGTGATTGATACAGCAATTTCACCATTTGCAATGGGAACATCTCAGCCGGCTACAGAAGTTATGGTGGAGACATTCAAGGGAACACCGTATGACACAGGACTTGATCAGAATCTGTTGGCAGAGATTGCAGATTACTTCAGACCAATTCGTGATGAAGCTTTGGATTCCGGATTGTTAAATCCAAAGAACCTTGGTGTAAATATCAAGACACTGCTTTATCAGGTACCAGGTGGTATGTTGTCAAACCTGACATCTCAGTTAAAAGAACAAGGTGCAGAAGACAAATTCTACGATGTGCTTGAAGAAGTGCCGAGAGTTCGTAAAGATCTTGGCGAGCCGCCGCTTGTAACACCTTCTTCACAGATCGTTGGTACACAGGCTGTATTTAACGTATTGATGGGTGAACGTTACAAGATGGCTACAAAAGAGACAAAAGATATCTTGAGCGGAAAATACGGAGCAACTGTAAAACCGTTTAACAAAGAAGTTCAAAAGAAATGTATCGGAGATACAGAAGTGATCACATGCCGTCCGGCAGATTTGATTCCGGATGAATTGGATACATTAAAAGGAGAAATGGCACAGTGGTCACAGCAGGATGAAGACGTATTATCATATGCGTTATTCCCACAGGTTGCAACAGACTTCTTTAAATACAGAGAAGCGCAGCAGACAGGTGTTGATCAGACTGTGGCTGATACAGAAAACGGAAGTTATCCGGTCTAAGATAAAAGACGAAAAAGAGGAACTGCAGATAAAAAGCAGTTCCTCTTTTTGCGTGGATTATTCACCTAAGCAGTTCATATCGTTGATGCCGCAAGTTGTATCCTCGTCCTCGGCGACACAGTTCATATCATTGATACTGCAAGTCGTATCTTCATCTTCTGACAAGCAGTTCATATCGTTAATGCCGCAAGTTGTATCCTCATCTTCTGTAACACCGTTCAAATTTGTGATACTCAAATTGTCTGCCATAATATATTTCCTCCTTTCGCATGGTCGAACATTTATCTGATTTCATTATAGCAAAGCTTGCTGAAATGACAAGCATAAGAAATCTTCTTTTTATAGATTTTATTGAAAAACTATACAATACGCAAAAATTGTACAAAATAAGTGAAGGATCGAGAAAACAGCTTGAACAGTAGATAAGAAATATCTATAATAAATGTAACAGTATTAAAGAAAGGTGTGTGAAATGATGCGAAGTTTGATTAATGAAGAAGTAAAAGCGTTCAAAGTACAGGCTTATCACAACGGGGCATTTGAAGAAATTACCAGGGAAGATATACTTGGACATTGGTCTGTATTTTTCTTTTATCCGGCAGATTTTACATTTGTATGTCCTACGGAGCTTGGCGATTTACAAGATTTTTATGAAGCATTTCAAGAGTGTGGCTGTGAGATTTATTCCGTATCCATGGATACACATTTTGTGCATAAGGCATGGGCAGACGCATCGGACACGATTAAAAAAATTGAATATCCGATGTTGGCTGATCCGACAGGAGAGCTTGCAAAATTTTTTGGCGTCAGACTCAAGGAAAAAGGTCAGGCACTGAGAGGAACTTTTATTATAAATCCGGATGGAAAAATCAAAGCATATGAAGTACATGATCTTGGAATTGGAAGAAATGCAGAAGAACTTCTCAGAAAAGTTCAGGCAGCTCAATATGTAGAAGAGCACGGAGAACAGGTGTGCCCTGCAAAATGGAAACCGGGAGAAGAAACTTTAATGCCAAGTTTGGATTTGGTTGGAATGCTGTAAAAGGAGTCTTTATGGATCAGATGAAAAAAATTTCAAAACAGAGCAAATTGGTAACAGAAGAATTAAAACAACAGATTGCTCCATTGTTTCAAAAGATGAGACGAACTGTCGTTTTGCATGCAATTTTAGACTTCGAAGATGAAAAGAGTTTAGAATTGGGTTCCTTTTTAAAAGCAATTGCCTCAGTGAATGAACAAGTGCAGGTACATTTTTGTGGAAAGGATGAGAATGAAGTTATTTTCCGAGAACTTCATGGAGAACATTTGCCGGTTGTTGGAATTTATGATGAATCGGGAGTATATTCGGGAGCGTGTTTTCATGGAGTGCCGGGAGGAAAAGAGATCAACTCTTTTTTGGCGTCAATTTGTAATGCAGGAGGCGCCGGACAGAAACTAGAACGAAAAACAAAAAAAGAAATTGAGAAGATTGACTTTCCGGTTGCAATGAAAATTTTTGTATCCTTATCCTGCCATCACTGCCCACATGTAGTGGCTGCATGCCAAAAGATTGCGATGGAAAGTGCTTATGTCACAGCGGACATGTATGATGCAAAATTGTATTCGGATCTCATTGAAAAGTATAAGATTGAGCGTGTTCCAATGACCGTTATAAATGATGAAATTGTCGTGATGGGGCAGAAAACAATTGATGAAATTGTGAAAAGTTTGACAACTATGTAAAGTGTATGAAACTGATGGCTAAATATTATGAGTTTTCTACAAAATTAATTGTTTTGTGGGAAAAAAGATTGAAATGAGAATTTTTGTGTGCTATGATTCTATTAACTTAAGAACGACCATGAGAGAAGAGCGAGGTAAAAAAACAACAGAAATGTTGTAGTTTGTCTTGCTCTTTTTCTTGTGATCAAAGGAGGTAAGTATGTCAAAAACAAAATGGAAACTGGCAGAGGCATTAAAAAAACTGATGAAAGAGAAAAGCCTTCATAAAATTACGATTCAAGATATTGTGGAAGAAAGTGGACTGACAAGACAGTCGTTCTATTATCATTTTCATGATATTTGTGAAATTATTGAATGGATTTGTAAAAACACTCTTTTAGAAAAGTGTGATGTGGAAGAAAAAACGCCGGATTGTTGGATCTATACACTTTTTGAAAATGCGCATGCAGACAGAAATTTTTACAGGAAAGTGATTCAGGAATTTGGTCGGGAATTGTTGGAAAAAGCAGTTATAACTGATGTGGAAGAGCGCATGAAAAGAATGCTCTCCGTTTATAAAATAGAAGAAAATGAAGTGCTCACTTTTCTGACGACATCTCTTTTGAACTATGTGATTATAGTAGCGGAAACGTATGATGATAAGATTGGTCATGAGCAGATCGAACATATTCTTCTGTTTTTGAAAAATGGGATGCAGGAATATTGTCACAATCAGAATGATGTGCAATGTGCATAAAAATAAATTTTTAATAATCTAAAACTATACAAAATATATAAAATGTATAATGACAAAAAATTGAAAAAGTGGTAATATGATTACAATAGGTAATGTGAAAAATGCTAAAAAGAAAAAGGAGGATGTATTCACATGGCAAAATATGTAATGGCACTAGATGCAGGAACAACGAGCAACAGATGTATTTTATTTAATGAAAAAGGCGAGATGTGCAGCGTGGCACAACGGGAATTCACGCAGTATTTTCCACAACCTGGATGGGTGGAACATGATGCAGATGAGATTTGGGCAAGCCAGCTTGGCGTAGCTGTGGAAGCAATGAATATGATCGGGGCAACCGCAGAGGAGATCGCAGCAATTGGTATCACAAATCAGAGAGAGACGGCAATTGTGTGGGATAAGAACACAGGGGAGCCGGTATATCACGCAATAGTATGGCAGTGTAGAAGAACTTCTGAATACTGTGACTCTTTGAAAGAGAAAGGACTGACAGAAAAATTCAGAGAAAAGACAGGACTTGTCATCGATGCTTATTTTTCAGCGACAAAGGTAAAATGGATCTTAGATAATGTACCGGGAGCAAGAGAACGGGCGGAAAAAGGAGAGTTATTGTTCGGTACAGTTGAGACATGGCTGATTTGGAAATTGACGAAAGGTGCTGTGCACGTAACAGATTATTCAAATGCGTCACGCACAATGCTCTTTAATATCAACACACTTGAATGGGATGATGAGATTTTAGCAGAATTGGATATTCCAAAATCAATGCTTCCGGAAGCTAAACCTTCAAGTTGTATTTATGGAGAAGCAGATCCATCATTTTTAGGAGGACCAATTCCAATTGCGGGTGCTGCGGGCGACCAGCAGGCTGCTTTGTTCGGACAGACATGTTTTACTGCGGGAGAAGCAAAAAATACATATGGTACGGGATGTTTCTTATTGATGAACACAGGCGAGAAACCTGTTTTTTCGAAGAATGGTCTTGTAACAACAATTGCATGGGGATTAGACGGAAAAGTTAACTATGCGTTGGAAGGTTCCATTTTTGTGGCAGGTGCGGCTGTACAATGGCTTCGTGATGAGATGCGAATCATCGATTCTTCACCGGACTCTGAATATATGGCGAAAAAAGTAAAAGACACAAATGGATGTTACGTAGTACCGGCATTTACTGGTTTGGGAGCTCCGCACTGGGATCAATATGCAAGAGGAACTATTGTAGGAATTACACGTGGTGTTAATAAGTATCATATTATCCGTGCTACTTTGGAATCGTTGGCATATCAGGTAAATGATGTTTTAGATGCGATGAAAGCAGATTCGGGAATTTCACTTGCAGCGTTAAAAGTAGATGGAGGAGCAAGTGCAAATGATTTCCTGATGCAGACACAGGCTGATATTATTGATGCGCCGGTTAATCGTCCGCAATGTGTAGAGACAACTGCCATGGGAGCAGCTTATCTTGCTGGTTTGGCAGTTGGATATTGGGCAAACAAAGAGGATGTAATAAAGAACTGGGCGATTGATAAGACGTTCAAACCATCTATTACGGAAGAAGACCGTATGGCTAGAATCAAAGGCTGGAATAAGGCTGTAAAATATGCTTACGGATGGGCAAAAGGAGATTAAGGACTGTGAAAAGTGAAAGGGGGACCTTTATATGTTACCATATATAGCTGAATTTTTAGGAACAATGATGCTGATCTTACTTGGAGATGGTGTTGTAGCCAATGTAACATTGAATAAATCCGGAATGAAAGGTGCGGGTTCGATTCAGATCACATTTGCCTGGGGTCTTGCAGTTATGATACCAGCTTATATTTTTGGAGTGGCTTCCGGTGCATCTTTTAATCCGGCGCTCACGCTGGCACTGGCGATTGATGGAAGCTTTGACTGGGCATTGGTACCAGGATATATTATTGCTCAGTTTGCAGGTGCGTTTGTAGGCGCCTGTCTGGTATATATTTTATTCAAAGAACAGTTCGATGCGACACCGGAACCTGCTGCAAAATTAGGAGCATTTTCTACAAGTCCATCAGTTCCGAATCTTCCACTGAATATTTTGAGCGAAGCAATCGGAACATTCGTATTAGTGTTTGCTATCAAAGGAATCGCAAACGTGGATGGAATTGCAGGTGGATTGGATAAATTCTTAGTATTTGGAATTATTGTATCAGTTGGTATGTCACTAGGTGGGCTTACAGGATATGCCATCAATCCGGCACGTGATATCGGACCTCGTTTGGCACACGCTATACTGCCGATTAAAGGAAAAGGATCTTCTAATTGGGGATATGCAATTGTTCCATTGGTAGGACCGATTATCGGTGCGATTGTGGCAGTGCTTTTGTATGGAGCAATTCCATGGTAAAGATAAGAAAAATTGAATACCGCAAACGATAGGAGAAAAGAGTCAGGCGTTTTAGAATCGGGTAGTGCCCGGGTCTTTGCCTGACTCTGTCTTATTTTAAGTAAATTATAATTAAAAAGGAGATAGAAAAATGTATGATGTTATGATTGTAGGTGCAGGTGTTGTAGGCTGCGCAATTGCAAGAGAATTATCAAAGTATCAGGTGAATGCCTGTGTGATTGAAAAGGATGAAGATGTATGTAACGGAACATCGAAGGCGAACAGTGCGATTGCGCATGCCGGATTTGATGCAAAGCCGGGAACACTGAAGGCGAAGCTGAATGTGGAAGGAAATCTAATGATGGAACAATTGTCAAAAGAATTAGATTTTCCGTTTAAACAAACAGGAGCGTTTGTTGTCTGCGTGCGTGAGGAGGATAAACCAAAGTTACAGGAACTGCTTGACAAGGGTGTTCAAAATGGCGTGAAAGGGCTTCGTATCCTAAATAAAGAAGAAGCGCATGAAATGGAACCAAATCTTACAGATCAGGTTGTTGCTGCACTCTATGCACCGACATCCGGAATTGTATGTCCGTTTAATATGACGATCGCCTTTGCGGAAAATGCAGTTGAAAATGGCGTGGAATTTAAACTGAACACAAGTGTAGAGAACATTAGTAAGACGGAGAACGGTTATCTTGTGGAGACGTCGAAAGGAACATTTGAGACAAAAGCGGTTGTGAATGCTGCTGGTGTCTATGCTGATGAAATTCATAATATGGTATCCGAAGATAAGCTGAAAATCGTGGCAAGACGAGGGGATTACTGCCTGTTAGATAAGACGGCGGGAAATCATGTAAGCAGGACAATTTTTCCATTGCCAAATGAATTGGGAAAGGGAGTATTGGTATCTCCGACAGTACATGGTAATCTGATTGTAGGACCGACAGCTATGGATGTAGAAGACAAAGAAGCAAACAATGTGAGACAGGAAGGAATTGATTTCCTGATGGAAAAAGCAGGAGAATCTGTTGCAAATCTTCCGATGCGCCAGGTGATCACTTCTTTTGCAGGATTGAGAGCTCGCGAGAGTAAAGGAGACTTTACAATCGGAGAGGCAAGGGATGCGAAAAACTTCTTTGATGCAGCAGGAATTGAATCACCGGGACTTACAAGTGCTCCTGCAATTGGAGTGATGGTTGCAACTATGGTGAAAGATGCACTGCAGCTTCCGGTAAATGAAAAATTCGTGGCACAGAGAAAAGGTGTCTTGAATCCGCAGACACTTTCGAAGGAAGAACGGGCGGCATTGATTAAAGAAAATCCAACATACGGAAACATTATCTGCAGATGTGAAACGGTGACAGAAGGAGAAATTATTGACGCAATTCAGCGTCCTTTGGGAGCACGTTCATTAGATGGTGTGAAACGTCGGACAAGAGCAGGAATGGGACGTTGCCAGTCGGGCTTTTGCTCACCGAAAACGATGGAAATTCTTTCGCGCGAACTTGGAATTGATATGGCGGAAGTGACAAAATCAGGCGGCGAATCAAAAATTATCGTAGGAATCAATAAAGATCATCTGTAGAAAGAGGAGGCATATACATGAAATCATATGATATTGTGATTGTAGGAGGAGGACCGGCAGGACTTGCTGCTGCGGCTTCTGCAAAGGAACACGGAATTGACAGCATCTTAATTTTAGAAAGAGACAAGGAACTTGGTGGTATTTTAAATCAGTGTATTCATAACGGATTTGGACTTCATACATTTAAAGAAGAGTTAACAGGACCTGAGTATGCAGGAAGATTCATAGAAAAAGTGGAAGAACTTGGAATTACATATGAACTTAATACGATGGTGATGGATATTTCAAAAGATAAGGTTGTCACAGCGATGAACCGAGAGGAAGGGCTGTTTGAAATTCAGGCAAAAGCAATTATTTTGGCAATGGGATGCCGCGAACGTCCTCGAGGTGCGCTAAATATTCCGGGGTATCGTCCGGCTGGAATTTTTTCGGCGGGAACGGCGCAAAGACTAGTTAATATGGAAGGATATTTGCCGGGAAGAGAAGTTGTGATATTGGGCTCCGGCGATATTGGACTTATTATGGCAAGAAGAATGACGCTGGAAGGGGCTCATGTGAAAGTGGTTGCAGAGTTAATGCCATATTCCGGCGGACTGAAAAGAAATATTGTGCAATGTCTGGATGATTATGGAATTCCTTTGAAATTAAGCCATACGGTTATTGATATTGACGGAAAAGAGAGAGTCAAAGGTGTCACACTTGCTCAGGTAGATGAAAAAGGCAAACCGATCAAAGGGACAGAAGAATATATTCCATGTGATACATTGTTGCTGTCAGTTGGACTTATCCCGGAAAATGAACTTTCAAGAGGACTTGATATCGATATGGAACGAGTGACTTCCGGACCGGCAGTAAACGAGAGTCTTGAGACAAGTATGGAAGGTGTTTTTGCATGCGGAAATGTACTTCATGTACATGATCTTGTCGATTTCGTATCAGAAGAGGCTGCTATGGCAGGGAAAAACGCAGTGAAATATATCAAGGGCGAGCTGGCAGCCGCTGACAAGAAAATTGATCTTGTACCGGAAGATGGTGTTCGATATACAGTTCCGAAATATATCCATCCAGAAAATATGGATGAGAAACTGACGGTTCGTTTTCGTGTCGGAGGCGTGTTCAAAAATTGTTATATCAGTACATATTTTGATGGGGAACGTATTATGAGAAGAAAACGTCCGGTTGTAGCGCCTGGTGAAATGGAAGAGATCAAACTTACAAAAGAGCAGTTGAGCCAATATCCGGATCTGAAGAAAATAACCATAAAGGTTGAAAAGGAGTAGTGATAAGGATGGAAAAAAGAGAGTTGATTTGTATCGGATGTCCTTTGGGATGTATGATTTCGGTGGAATTGGAAGGAAAAGAAGTAAAAAATGTGACAGGAAATACTTGCCCAAGAGGAAAGGTGTATGCGGAGAAAGAAGTAACGAATCCTATGCGGATTGTGACAAGCAGTGTGCGGGTAAGCGGAGGGGATAAAGTGTCGGTCTCCGTAAAAACAAAAAGCGATATTCCAAAGGGGAAAATTTTTGATGTGGTGCGGGACTTGAAAGATGTTGTGGCGAAAGCACCGATAAAAATCGGAGACATATTAGTGAGAAATGTAGCTGAAACAGGGGTAGACATTGTTGCAACTGCAAATGTGAATCAGAAATAGAAATAGAAATAGAAATAAAGTCAGGGACGGAGTTTTTGCTTCGTCCCTGATTACGTCTTGAATAAAAAATATAAGTCGTGTATAATGAATTCGCATATTGATAGTAAGATACCGGAGGCAAATTGTGAATAATAAAAACGCAAATGAATTGTTAAATAAAATAGATAAAAATTATGAACAGATGAGTAAAGGACAAAAACTGCTGGCAGATTATATTTTGAAAAATTATGACAAAGCAGTATTTCTTACCGCAGCAAAACTTGGGAAAGTGGTGGAGGTCAGTGAGTCTACTGTTGTCAGATTTGCAACGCAGTTGGGGTATCAAGGGTATCCGGGATTTCAGAAAGCACTAGAAGAGCTTGTGCGGAATAAATTAAATTCGATTCAGCGCATGGAAGTGACGTATGGTCGGATCAGTCAGTCGGAAATTCTGGCATCGGTTCTTCAGTCGGATATTGAAAAAATCAAGCTTACACTTGCCAATATGGATCAGAATGCATTTGAGCTTGCCGTGGACACTATTTTGAATGCAAAACGCATATATGTGGTGGGAATTCGAAGTTGTGCACCGCTGGCTAATTTTCTGAGCTTTTATCTGAATTTGATTTTTGATAATGTGACATCGGTTCACACAAACAGCTCAAGCGAGATTTTTGAACAGCTTATACGGATCGGGGCGGAGGATGTGATTATCGGCATCAGTTTTCCGCGATATTCAATGCGTACGTTGAAGGCGCTGGAATTTGCGAGCAACCGGAAAGCAAAGGTGATCACACTGACAGACAGTGTACATTCTCCAATGACATTATATTCATCCTGCAATCTGATTGCGAGAAGCGATATGGCATCTATTGTAGATTCGCTGGTTGCTCCGTTAAGTGTTGTGAACGCACTTGTGGTGGCATTATGTATGAAAAAACAGAAAGACGTCATTGCCACCCTTGAGACACTGGAACAAATCTGGGATGAATATCAGGTATACAGCAGCGATGAATTGAATCAGGTAGACGATTCGGTGTCGCTTAATTTTAAAGAAAATGAGGAAACGTAGATGAGTAAAGTGCTTGTGATAGGAGGCGGTGCGGCAGGAATGTTTGCCGCAATTTTTGCCGCTTATAATGGAAATGAAGTTCATATTTTTGAAAAGAACGAAAAACTTGGAAAGAAGCTGTTTATCACAGGAAAAGGGCGCTGTAATATTACAAATGCAAGTGATATGGATACTTTGTTTGCCTCTGTGGTGACAAACCCTAAATTTTTATACAGTAGTTTTTACGGTTATGACAATCAGAATGTGATTGAATTTTTTGAAAGAATCGGTGTGAGAACAAAGGTTGAGCGTGGGAACAGAGTGTTTCCGGTGTCAGATCACTCGTCGGATGTCATCGGCGCATTGACAAAAGAATTACATCAGCTTGGCGTTTCGATTCATCTGCATACAGAAGTGAAAAGGGTTGTTGGCGAAGACCGATTTGAATACTTGGAAACGAAGGACGGGAAAAAGATTACGGGAGACGCATGTATTGTTGCGACAGGTGGATTTTCTTATCAGACGACCGGATCGACAGGAGACGGATATCGTTTTGCAGAAGAAACAGGACATCAAGTTACTGATATTATGCCGGCGCTTGTCCCGTTGGAGCTTAAAGAAACCTACGTAAAAGAACTTCAGGGGTTGTCGCTTCGGAATGTGACTGCAGCGATCTATGATGGGAAGAAAAAGTTGTATGAAGATTTTGGTGAGATGTTGTTTACACATTATGGAGTGAGCGGACCTTTGATGCTCAGCGCGAGCAGTTATATCGGAAAACAGTTGAAAAGAAGTGAACTGAAATTGGTTATTGATTTGAAGCCGGCATTGTCTTTTGAACAGCTGGACCAAAGAGTGCTCAGAGACTTTGAAGAGAATAAGAATAAGCAGTTTAAAAATGCTGTTACCAAGCTGTTTCCGGGGAAACTGCTCCCGGTGATGCTTAAGCTAAGCGGTGTTGATGTTGAAAAAAAGGTGAATCTGATCTCGAAAGAAGAGCGTCACCAATTTGTGCATTTGATGAAAAATTTTACGTGGACTATCACAAGGCTGAGAGATTTCAACGAAGCGATCATCACAAAGGGCGGAGTGAAGGTGAAAGAGATCAATCCTTCTACAATGGAGTCAAAACTGGTGAGCGGACTTTATTTTGTGGGGGAAGTATTGGATCTGGATGCGCTGACAGGTGGATTTAATTTACAGGTTGCATGGTCGACAGCGTATGCAGCGGGAAGCAGCATTTTTTAAAGCAGGAGGAGAAAGAATGGGATATAATATAGCAATTGACGGACCAGCTGGTGCGGGAAAAAGTACAATAGCAAAAAGAGTGGCGAAAGAGTTGGGATATGTATATGTAGATACCGGGGCAATGTACCGGGCGCTTGCAATCTATTTTCTCAATCAGGGGCTTGGCACAGATGACACAGAAAAGATTGCGGAAGCATGCAAGCATGCGGAAGTGACTCTGCAGTATGAGAACGGCGTACAGCAGGTGTATTTGAATGGTGAGAATGTGACTGGTTTTCTGCGGGAAGAAGCTGTCGGAAATATGGCTTCCGTCACATCGGCAATTCCGGAAGTACGGGCACAACTTTTAGAATTACAAAGAGAGATGGCAAGAACAAAAGATGTTGTCATGGACGGAAGGGATATCGGTACAAATGTGCTGCCGAATGCAGAGGTCAAAGTATACTTGACTGCAAGCGTGCAGACAAGGGCGAACAGAAGATATCTGGAGCTGTCAGACAAAGGACAGGAGTGTAGCCTTGAAGATATTGCTCGTGATATCGAAGAACGAGATACAAGAGATATGAACCGCGAAACTGCTCCATTGAGACAGGCGGAAGATGCTGTGTTGATCGACAGTTCCGATATGAGTATTGATGAAGTGGTAGAAGCAATCAAAAATCTTTGCAAATAGAGGTGTTTATGACAAGGCAAGACGGAAAGAGGATGCTGCTTTTTATCCTGCTCATTTTCTGGATGGGACTGATTTTCTTTTTTTCAGCGAAACCAGCGGTACAGTCTGCAAAGATGAGCACCTCGGTAGGAAAAATGATCGGGAGAGTGGTGGTACCGGAATTTGAAGAGTGGAGCGACACGAAACAAGATGCATTTGCAAAGAAGATCGATTTTGCAGTGAGAAAAAGTGCCCATGCATGTGAATATGCAGCGCTTAGTGTATTGTTTTTTGTGAACTATAAAAAGAAGAGCAGAAAGATAAAACAGATAGTGGGAATGAGTGCGCTAAGTACTGCTCTGTATGCAGTGACAGATGAGATTCATCAGTTATTTGTGCCGGGAAGGAGCGGGCAGATTACAGATGTGATCTTAGACAGCTGCGGTGGATTGATCGGAGCGGTTCTGTCGGCAATCATATTATACCTGATAAGAAAGAGGAAAAAAGATGGAAGTTAGACTTGCAAAAACAGCAGGATTTTGTTTTGGGGTAAAAAGAGCTGTGGAGACGGTGTATGAACAGGCTCAAAAACGAAGCGATGTGAAGATATATACTTATGGTCCGATCATCCACAATGAAGAGGTCGTCAAAGATATGCGAAGCAAGGGTGTTGAGGTGATTTATACACAGGAGGAACTGATGCAGCTGCAAAGTGGTGTGGTGATCATTCGCTCTCATGGTGTCGCGAAAGAAATTTATAAAATTTTAGAGGAACGGGGGCTGAGCTGTGTAGATGCAACCTGTCCGTTTGTAAAAAAGATTCACCGTATTGTTGAAAAAGAGAGTATGGAAGGAAAGCATATTGTAATCATAGGTGATGAGTCACATCCGGAGGTGCAGGGAATCAAAGGATGGGCAGAAAATGACGTCACAGTGATTAAAACAGTGGAAGATGCACAAAAATTTCATGTTTCCTCTGATGTAAAAGTGTGTGTTGTATCTCAGACGACATTTAATTACAATAAATTCAAATATTTAGTTGAAATTATTTCTAAAAAGAGTTATGATATAAGTGTTTTAAATACAATTTGCAGTGCAACGAAGGAAAGGCAGGAAGAAGCTGATCAGATTGCAAGAAAAGTGGATGCTATGATCGTAATTGGAGATAAACATAGTTCCAACACGCAAAAGCTATTTGAAATATGTGATAAAGCATGTAACAATACGTACTATATACAGACACTTGACGATTTGAATATGAATCAATTAAAGTCGGTAAAAACGGTAGGTATTACAGCTGGGGCATCAACGCCCAAGAATATAATTGAGGAGGTTCAAAATAATGTCAGAATTAACTTTTGAACAAATGTTAGAAGAGTCTTTTAAAACAATACGTAATGGAGAGGTTGTAGATGGAACTGTCATTGATGTGAAACCGGATGAGATCATCTTGAATATAGGCTACAAAGCAGACGGTATCATTACTCGCAGTGAGTATACAAACGAACCAAATGTTGATTTGACTACAATTGTATCTGTAGGTGATACAATGACAGCAAAAGTATTGAAAGTAAATGACGGCGAAGGACAAGTGTTGTTAACATATAAGAGATTAGCAGCAGAAAAAGGAAATGAAAGATTAAAAGAAGCTTTTGAGAACAAAGAAGTATTGAAAGCGACAGTAGCTCAGATTCTTGGAGGAGGATTAAGTGTTGTTGTTGATGAAGCAAGAGTATTTATCCCTGCAAGTTTAGTGTCTGACACTTACGAAAAAGATCTTAGCAAATATCAAGGTCAGGAGATTGAATTTGTTATCAGCGAATTCAATCCAAGAAGAAACCGTGTGATCGGTGACAGAAGACAACTTTTAGTAGCTGAAAAAGCAGAATTACAGAAAGAATTATTTGCAAAATTAAAAGTCGGAGATGTTGTGGAAGGTACAGTGAAGAATGTTACAGATTTTGGTGCATTTATCGACCTTGGCGGAGTAGATGGATTACTTCACATTTCTGAAATGTCATGGGGAAGAGTAGAGAACCCGAAAAAGGTATTCCAGGTTGGAGATACTGTAAAAGTTCTTGTGAAAGATATTAACGATACAAAAGTTGCATTGAGCTTAAAATTCCCAGAGACAAATCCATGGGCAAATGCTGCCACAGATTTTGCAGTAGGAAAAGAAGTGACAGGAAAAGTTGCAAGAATGACAGATTTCGGTGCATTTGTAGAATTGGCTCCAGGTGTAGATGCATTATTACATGTATCTCAGATTTCAAGAGCACATGTTGAAAAACCTTCAGATGTATTGTCAGTAGGTCAGGAAATTACAGCAAAAGTAGTTGATTTGAACGAAGCAGAGAAAAAGATCAGCTTGAGCATGAAAGCACTTGAGCCTGAGACAGTTGAAGCAGAAGAAGAGACAGCAGAATAAGGATATCAGTAAATGAATAATGTATAAATAGAGACTACTTGTAGTCTCTATTTATTTGCATGTGTTTATGTGAAAAAAATGTCAAAAAATGAAAGGAAGGAATGTGCGAATGGGATTACTAACATTCAAAGGCGGTATCCATCCGAATGATGGGAAAAGTCTTGCAAAAGACAAGGCGATTGTTACAGTGATGCCGAAGGGAGATTTGATTTATCCGCTTTCCCAGCATATTGGTGCACCGGCAAGTCCGATTGTGTCAGTAGGAGACCATGTGCTGAAGGGACAAAAAATTGCGGAAGCAGGGGGATTTGTTTCTGCTCCGATACATGCTTCGGTATCGGGAACAGTGAAAGCAATTGAGCCACATTTTAATCCAACGGGTTCAAAAGTGAACTGTATTGTTGTAGAAAATGACGGAGAGTATCAAGAGGTAGAATATACTCCGGCGAAGCCACTTGATGAGCTTACAAAAGAAGAAATTTTAAATTTGATCGGCGAAGCCGGAATTGTTGGTATGGGTGGTGCAGGTTTCCCGACAAAAGTAAAACTTTCTCCAAAAGAACCTGAAAAAATTGAATATGTGATAGCAAACTGTGCCGAGTGTGAGCCGTATATCACTGCAGATTATCGAAGAATGCTTGAGAATCCGGAAGAACTTGTCAGTGGAATGAAGGTAGTATTAAAGCTGTTTGACAATGCAAAAGGAATCTTTGGAGTGGAAGATAATAAACCAGATTGTATTGCAAAATTAAAGGAACTTACAAAAGATGAGCCTCGTATGGAAGTCCTTGCGCTGAAAACAAAGTATCCACAAGGTGCAGAACGTCAGCTTATTTTTGCAACAACAGGAAGAGCCATTAATTCCAGTATGCTTCCGGCAGACGCAGGATGTGTAGTAGACAATGTTGAGACATTGATTGGAATTCACCATGCAGTGATAGATGGAAGACCGGTTATGGAACGTATCGTAACGGTCAGCGGAGATGGCGTTAAAGATCCTGGCAACTTTAAAGTGCTGTTTGGAACAAATCAAAGAGAACTTGTAGAGGCTGCGGGAGGATTTTTGGGTGAGCCGGAAAAAGTGATTTCGGGGGGACCAATGATGGGATTTGCCATGTTTACGCTGGATACTCCGATCACCAAGACTTCATCCTCTATTCTTTGTCTGACAAAAGATGAAGTTGCTGCAAATGAGTCGAGCGCATGTATTAATTGCGGACGCTGTGTAGAAGTCTGCCCGAGCCGTATTATACCGTCAAGACTGGCTGATTTTGCAGAACATCATAATGAAGAGGCATTTACGAAATGGGAAGGACTTGAATGTGTAGAATGTGGTTCATGTAGTTATGTCTGTCCGGCGAAGCGTCAGTTGAAACAGGCAATTGGTTCCATGAGAAAAATTGCACTCGCAAACAGAAGAAAAAAATAAGAAAAATAAAGGAAGAGGTGAACTAAGGTGAGTGAACAGTTTAATATATCGTCTTCACCACATATACGTTCCAAGGTTACTACGAGCAATATTATGATGTTGGTAACAATTGCCTTGTTGCCGACAACTATATTCGGTGTATATAACTTTGGATTATCAGCGCTAGGTGTAGTGTTAATAACAACAGGAACAGCGGTGCTGACAGAATATCTTTATCAAAAATTAATGCATAAAAAGGTGACTATCCAGGATTTTAGTGCGGTAGTAACAGGTCTTCTGCTGGCACTGAACTTGCCGCCGACAGCACCTTGGTGGATGTGCGTACTCGGAAGCGTGTTTGCTATTTTAGTTGTAAAGCAACTGTTTGGCGGATTGGGACAGAATTTTATGAACCCGGCGCTTGGCGCGAGATGCTTCCTGCTGATTTCGTTTACAGGAAGAATGACAACATTTGTATATGACGGTGTATCCGGTGCGACTCCGCTTGCACAGTTAAAAGCAGGCGAAAGTGTAAATACATTTGATATGCTGATTGGAAATACTGCAGGTACGATTGGTGAGACATCTGTAATTGCGATTATGATCGGGGCTATTTTCCTTCTTTTAATGGGGGTGATTGACCTTAGAATTCCAGGTACATATATTGTGACATTTGTTATTTTTATTATCTTGTTTGGCGGACATGGACTAGACCCACAGTATATCACGGCACATCTTTGCGGTGGAGGTCTGATGCTTGGAGCCTGGTTCATGGCAACGGATTATGTGACGTCGCCGATTACAAAAAAGGGACAGATTATATATGGTGTCTGTCTTGGATTGCTAACTGGTTTGTTCCGTTTATTTGGCGGTTCGGCAGAAGGTGTGTCTTATGCGATCATCTTTAGTAACCTTTTAGTACCATTGATCGAGAAGGTTACTCTTCCAAAACCGTTTGGTAAAGGAGGAGAAAAATAATGAATAAAATTATTAAAAACACATTGATTCTTACTGCGATAACGTTGATTTCCGGTTTGTTGCTGGGAATGGTCTATGAGATTACAAAAGATCCAATCGCGGCATCTCAGGAGAAAGCAAGACAAGAAGCGTACAAAGCAGTTTTAAAAGAAGCGGATAGCTTTGCAGACTACGCTGATTTTGATGAGAAAGAAGTGGCAAAAGCAGTGAAAGATATTTCAGGATGTACGGTAAATGGAGTTGCAGAAGCAAAAGATAACTCGGGTGAGACAATCGGCTATGTCGTGACGACGACATCCAGTGAAGGATATGGTGGAGATATTCAGATTTCGGTCGGAATCGGAAATGACGGAGTTGTGGAAGGCGTGGAAATTTTAAGTATCAGCGAGACAGCGGGACTTGGAATGAAAGCGACTGAGGCGAAATTCCGTGATCAGTATGTCGGAAAAACTGTGGAAGCTTTCACAGTTACAAAAACAGGTGCAAGCTCAGACGAAGAAATCGATGCGCTCAGCGGAGCTACAATCACTTCAAATGCGGTGACAAACGCAGTAAATGCAGGACTTGCATATTTTAATCATGTAATAGGAGGTAGTGCAAATGAATAAATGTGTGGAAAGACTTTACAATGGTCTGGTAAAAGAAAATCCTACCTTCGTTTTGATGTTGGGAATGTGTCCTACATTGGCTGTTACAACATCTGCAATCAATGGTGTGGGAATGGGTCTGACGACAACGGTCGTTTTGGTGATGTCAAATATGCTCATTTCTATGCTTCGTAAAATTATTCCGGATTCGGTTAGAATGCCGGCATTTATCGTTGTCGTTGCATCTTTTGTTACAATTGTACAGTTTCTTTTGGAAGGGTTCATTCCGAGTCTTTATGACTCACTTGGACTTTATATTCCATTGATTGTCGTAAACTGTATCATCTTAGGACGTGCAGAAAGCTATGCCTCTAAGAATCCGGTTCTTCCATCTATCTTTGATGGAATTGGTATGGGACTTGGATTTACGATTGGACTGACGAGTATCGGAATTGTCCGTGAAGTAATCGGGGCAGGACAGATTTTTGGAAAACAGATTATGCCGTCTTCCTATGAACCTGTGACTATTTTTATTTTGGCTCCTGGGGCATTTTTTGTTCTGGCAGGGCTTGTTGCAATTCAAAATAAAGTGAAGAGAAATGCAGCAAACAAAGGAAAAGAAACAGTGAAAACCGGATGTGGTGAAGGCTGTGCTTCATGTGGAAACAGTTCATGTGGAGGCAGAATATTTCCAACAGGAAATGAAGAATAGGAGGAGTACAGGAAATGAAAGAATTACTTATTATAGCAATTGGTTCCGCATTTGTGAATAATGTTGTACTTAGCCAATTCTTAGGAATCTGCCCATTCCTTGGTGTATCGAAGAAAGTAGAGACAGCAAGTGGTATGGGGGGCGCGGTTATTTTCGTTATTACGATCGCATCATTTTTTACAAGCTTGATTTATAAATTTATTTTAGTGCCAACACATTTTGAATATTTACAGACCATTGTATTTATTCTTGTAATTGCAGCTTTGGTACAGTTTGTGGAGATGTTCTTGAAAAAATCAATGCCTTCTCTTTACAAAGCGCTTGGTGTATATCTTCCGCTGATCACGACAAACTGTGCAGTGCTTGGTGTTGCCCTGACCAACGTTCAAAAATCTTACAGTATTTTGGAAGGTGTTGTGAATGGATTTGCAATTGCTGTTGGGTTTACGGTATCTATTGTAATTATGGCAGGTATTCGTGAAAAAACGGAAAACAATGATGTTTCCCCATCATTTCAGGGGACGCCGATTGTTCTTGTTACAGCAGGACTGATGGCGATTGCGTTTTTCGGATTTTCAGGACTGATTTAAGGAGGACGAAAAGATGAGTGTAACAGGGATTATAATAGCTGCAGTCATTGTGGGCGGTACTGGCTTGTTCATCGGCGCCTTCTTAGGAATTGCAGGCAAAAAATTTGCAGTTGAGGTAGATGAAAGAGAAGAGGCAATTACAGGCGTACTTCCTGGAAACAACTGTGGTGGATGTGGATATGCAGGCTGTTCAGGACTTGCCGCTGCAATCGTTGCAGGGGAAGCGGAAATTGGAGGATGTCCGGTCGGCGGTGCTCCGGTTGCGGCAAAGATTGGTGAAATTATGGGACAGGAAGCAGGAGAACAGGTACGTATGACTGCATTTGTAAAATGTGCAGGTACTTGTGATAAGGCAAATCAGGATTATGAATATTATGGAATTGAAGATTGTAAAATGATGGATTTCATACAAAATGGAGGTCCGAAGTCTTGTAATTATGGCTGCCTTGGGTTTGGAAGCTGTGTAAAGGCATGTCCATTTGATGCGATTCACATTGTTGACGGCGTTGCGGTCGTAGATAAAGACGCTTGTAAGGCATGTGGAAAATGTGTTGCAGCCTGTCCGAAACATTTGGTTGAGTTAGTACCATATGAACAGAAGCATTTAGTGCAGTGCAGCTCGAAGGACAAAGGAAAAGATGTACTGTCTGTCTGTAAGGTTGGTTGTATCGGATGTAAAATGTGTCAGAAAGTTTGTCCGTCTGATGCTATTGTTGTGGAAGATAATATCGCACATATTGACCCTGAAAAATGTACGAACTGCGGTCTGTGTGCAGAAAAATGTCCAAAGAAAATCATTATGTAAATATCAAGGTTCAGCTTACGGCTGAACCTTTTTGAGAGGAAGAGAAATGAAACATTCTGTGAAAACAATTTTGAAAGAGGCAGCTGCTTTGCTTTGGCAGGATATTAAAAATATGAGAATTGCGATTTTGCTCATTGCAGTTTATTTGGGATTGAATCGCATAGTGTTTCCGGTCAGTTGTATCTGGGTAGCAATTACTGGATTTCCCTGCCCGGGTTGTGGACTTACGAGGGCAGGAATAGCACTTTTAAGAGGTGAGTTTAAGGAAGCGTTTCAGATTCACCCTTTTATCTATGTAATTGCAGCATTACTGGTTCTTTTTTGTGTTTATCGATATATCCTGAAGCGGAGTCAAAAGGTGTTTGTAAAGTATGCGCTTGTAGTTGTCATTGCAATGCTTTGCTTTTATGTGTACCGTATGATATTTTTGTTTCCGGGAGAGCCGCCGATGTCATATTACCGAAATAATTTGTTGAGTACTTTTTTTCGACAAAGTATTAAAATAAATTGTGAGCGCAGCGAAAATATGGTATGATATCAATGTATAAATCTGATAAGGAGGCACACTATGGAAAATAACTATGAAAATGCACCACAGGAAGAAACACAGTCAACACAGCCGGCTCCTCAGAACGAGGAAAGTACAAATTCAGAGTATTCAAACTCGAACGAAAACATGAATCAAAATTATCAGTATTCATATGGAAATAACGAATACCAGCCAAATGGATACGATAATCAGAATGGATCGAATCAGTATAATCAACCGGACAAAAGCGTAATGTCAATGGGAGATTGGCTGATTACATTGTTAGCTCTTTTAATTCCTTGTGCTGGAATTATTTTATATTTTGTATGGGCGTTTGGAAAAAACGAGAATGAAAACCGTAAAAACTATTGTAGAGCATACTTGATTTATTGGGCAATTACTACTGTGCTTGGTATCATTGTATTCATTTTCTTTGGAGCAATGATATTCAATATGATCAGTGGAAGCGGATATTACGGATATTATTAAAATGTGGACAGGACTATTTTCGGTAGTCCTGTTTTTTCGCAAAAGAAAGCATGAAATCGAACGTGTGGTTGCATAAAAGAATGTGATATGCTAAAATAGACGGAAAGAAAGGAACAAAAACAATGAAGATAAAGAAAAGTGATATTGTATTGATTCTGGTTGTTGTGTGTGTGGCGGCTTCCTGCTTGCTTTTATATATGAGATTCGGAAGAGAGAGCGCTGGAAAAGTGGTAGTGACTGTTGATGGAAAAGTGAAAGGGACTTACAGTCTGTCGGATAACACGGAAGTGCAAATTAACGATACGAATACATTTGTCATTGAGAACCGAGAAGTAAAGATGAAGGAAGCTAATTGTCCGGATCAGATTTGCGTACATCATAAAGCAATTTCGAAAAACAAAGAGACGATTGTTTGTCTGCCAAATAAGGTGGTGATTGAGATTACTGCAGGAACAGGAGAAGAGGCAGAGATGGATTCGGTTGCAAATTAGGAGGCACGTTTTGAAATCAAAGGCAGCATATTTCGGAGTATTTACCGCACTTGCATTGATTTTCAGCTATGTGGAGACACTGATACCGATTCAAGTCGGAATACCTGGGGTGAAGCTTGGTCTGGCGAATCTTGTGGTTGTAGTCGTTTTATATAAGATGGGAATCAAAGAAGCTTATACTTTGGCAGTTGTGCGGGTGATTTTATCAGGGTTTTTATTTGGTAATTTATTTAGCATTGTGTATAGTTTGGCCGGCGGACTTCTCAGTCTGACGGTGATGGTCGCTTTAAAAAGGACAAAAGCGTTCAGTTTGCTTGGAATCAGTGCGATGGGAGGCGTTTTTCACAATGTTGGCCAGTTAATCATGGCTGCTCTTGTATTGGAGAGTTTGAGCATTGGATATTATCTTCCGGTTTTACTTATATCGGGGCTTGTGACAGGAATTTTGATTGGTATCATCTCTGGTGAGATGTTAAAAAGATTGAACAGAATAGAAATGTAATGGAGGAAATATGATTTCGTATATAAGAGGAGAACTTTCTGCAATTGAAGAAGATAAGATTATTGTAGATGTGAATGGAATAGGATATGGAATTTTTATGCCGGGGCAATCTATGGGAATGCTCCCGCCGATTGGCGAGGAAGTGAAGATTCACACCTATTTGAATGTACGTGAAGATGCGATGCAATTATTTGGATTTTTGACGAGAGACGATTTAAAGATTTTTAAACTGGTGATCGGTGTAAGTGGTATCGGTCCGAAAGGCGGATTGAGCATTCTGTCTCAGCTGAGTCCGGATGATTTGAGATTTGCCGTGCTGGCGAATGACGCGAAAGCGATCTCGGCGGCGCCGGGAATCGGAAAGAAAACGGCGGAAAAACTTATTATTGAATTGAAAGATAAACTGAGTGTGGAAGACATCTTGGAAAAAAATTCGGAGACAGTTGAATATGCAGGTGTGGCAGATACTGCGAATGAAGTACAGGCAGAGGCAGTTCAAGCACTGACTGCCCTTGGATATGGAAGTACAGAATCTATGAAAGCTGTGAAAAAAGTGACAGTCACAGAGGAGACTACTGTGGAAGATGTACTGAAACAAGCGCTGAAGTACATGATGTTTTAACAAAGGCGGAGAATGAAAATGGGAAAGAGAATTATTACAACAGAAAATCTGGAAGAAGATGTAAAGATAGAAAATCATCTTCGCCCACAGCTGCTATCTGATTATATTGGTCAGGAGAAGGCCAAGCAAACATTAAAAATTTATATTGAGGCGGCAAAATCCAGAAAAGAATCTTTGGATCATGTTCTTTTTTATGGACCTCCGGGGCTTGGAAAGACTACATTGGCGGGAATTATTGCAAATGAGATGAATGTGAATTTAAAAGTCACCTCGGGACCGGCGATTGAAAAGCCGGGGGAGATTGCAGCTATTTTAAACAATCTTCAGGAAGGAGATGTCCTTTTTGTAGATGAGATACATCGTTTGAACAGACAGGTGGAGGAAGTGCTTTATCCTGCGATGGAAGACTATGCGATTGATATTATGATCGGTAAGGGAGCAAGTGCACGTTCCATCCGTTTGGATCTTCCGAAGTTTACCTTGGTGGGAGCGACAACAAGAGCCGGTATGCTCACAGCGCCGCTGCGAGATCGGTTTGGTGTGGTCAATCGTCTGGAATTTTATACAGAAAAGGAACTGAAGACGATTATTATGCGTTCAGCAGATGTTTTAGGCGTCGAGATCGAACCGAATGGTGCGCTGGAGATGGCGAAAAGATCTAGAGGGACACCACGTCTTGCCAATCGACTTTTAAAGCGAGTGCGGGATTTTGCACAGGTGAAGTATGATGGCGTCATTACGGAAGAGGTGGCGATGTATGCACTGGATTTACTGGAAGTGGACAGATATGGGCTTGACCACATTGACCGGAATATTCTTCTTACAATTATAGAAAAATTTCAGGGAGGCCCGGTGGGGCTTGACACACTGGCGGCATCTATTGGAGAAGATTCAGGGACAATAGAGGATGTTTATGAGCCATATTTACTGAAGAATGGATTTATCCAGCGGACACCGAAAGGAAGAGTTGTCACAGAATTCGCATACCATCATCTTGGAATTCATTATGAAAAAGAATAAAAGAGTTGTTTTTTTTCATAGATGGTTTATAATAGAAAGATAATTAGGAAAGTTTCAAGGAGGTTTCCATGACATCTTCAAAAAATTACACAGAAGTTATCATAGACGGAAAAGTTTTTACATTGAGTGGATTTGAGAGCGAAGAATATCTGCAGCAAGTATCTACATACTTAAATCATAAGATTTCAGAGTGTGCGAGCAGTGAAGGATATGGAAGACAGAGTGCAGAGACAAGGAATATTTTGTTGGCGCTGAATATCGCAGATGATTATTTTAAAGAAAAGAAGCAGAGCATTGCGCTTGAAAGTGATGTGGAAGAAAAAGATAAGGAAATGTATGATTTAAAGCATGAGCTGATTTCTACACAGATCAAGTTCGAGAATCTGGAGCGTGATCTTGAAAAAGAAAAGAATGAAAATCAACAGCTGCAGATGAAAATTGTGAAGTTGGAAGCAGAGATGAAGAATCATAAAAAATAGGCTGTCATGGGACAGCCTTTTTTAAGGGATAAGGAAATATATGAAAAGAAAAATTGAAATTTTATCGCCGGCAGGATCTTATGAAAGCATGAAAGCGGCAATTGCGGCAGGAGCAGATGCAGTCTATATTGGCGGCAGTCGATTTGGTGCAAGAGCATATGCTGACAACCTGACCGAAGAACAACTATTAGAAGCAATTGATTATGTGCATCTGCACGGAAGAAAGATTTATCTGACAGTAAATACTCTTTTGAAAGAGAAAGAATTAAGGGAGTCATTTTATGAATATTTGCGCCCATACTATGAGAGAGGGCTGGATGCGGTCATTGTACAGGATATCGGTGTTCTGCAATTTGTAAAGGAACATTTTCCGGATTTGCCGATTCATGCAAGTACACAGATGACGATCACGAATGCGCTCGGCGCCCGTTTTTTGGAAGAGCAGGGAGTAGAGCGAGTTGTGACAGCCAGAGAACTTCAGCTGGAAGAGATTAAAGATATCAGAGAAAAGACTGACGTCGAGATTGAAAGTTTTGTACACGGAGCGCTTTGCTATTGCTATTCGGGTCAATGCTTATATAGCAGTATGCTTGGAGGGCGCAGTGGAAATCGCGGTCAGTGTGCACAGCCTTGCAGACTGCCGTATAAAGTAAATGGCAGCAAGGAAAGCTCGTATGTGCTGAGTCTGAAGGATATTTGTACTTTGGAGTATATACCGGAGCTTGTGGAAGCGGGAATTGATTCGTTTAAAATCGAAGGACGCATGAAAAAGCCCGAATACGTTGCGCTTGTCACTGCAATGTATCGAAAGTATACAGATCAATATTTGGAACATGGGGAGAAAACGTTTTGTATAGATCCCAAAGACAGACAGATGCTCATGGATTTATACAACCGTGGAGGCTCTCATGGTGGCTATTATCATACAAGAAATGGACGCAAGATGCTGTCCTTGGACAGACCAAACCATGCGGGAGTGCCGGCACTGCAGGTAGTTTCACAGAGTGGGAAGACTGTGACGGCAAAAGCAATTACGGACATTCATGCAGGAGATGTTGTGGAGCTTCCGACACAGAATGAGAATTATACATTTTCTGATAGTACAAAGAAGGGGCAGACAATTACGTTTTATTCTCATAAACGCCAGAATATGAAAAAAGGGCAGATTTTGAATCGAACACGAAACGAAAGTCTGATAAACAAAATCCATGATACTATCATATCAAGAAAAGTAAAAGAAAAAATCAATGGAAAATTAATACTTTCTGTTGGAGAACCTGCTAAACTAGAAGTGGTCTATCAGGATTGTACAGTGGATTTGACTGGGGAGCCCGTACAGGAGGCTTTGAATCAGCCGATGCAAATAGAAAGAATTGAAAAGCAGATGCGAAAAACCGGGAACACGGAGTTTGAATTTGAACATTTACAGATAGAGCTTTTGGGGAATGTGTTCCTGCCGATGCAGAGTCTGAATGAACTTAGAAGGAAAGCATTAGATACATTGGAAGATCAGATTCTGCAAAAGACAAGAAGAAAAAGTTCTGATGCTCCAAAATACATGGAAAAATCAGTCGCTGCAGACACAAAATGCAATTGCTTTTATGTTTCTGTAGAAACGAGCGAACAGCTTTTGGAAGTTTTAAAAGAGTCTTCTGTGCAGAGAATTTATCTGGATTGTAATCTTGCGGAGCGCATATGGGAAAATCCGAATCTGAATGACATGATTCAAAGTGTGCATGAACGGGGAAAAACAATTTATCTTGGAATGCCACATATTTTCAGGACAGATGCAAACGCAAAGTATGAAGCTTGTTATGCCCATATTTTTGAAGCGGCTTGGGATGGTGTGCTGATACGAAATTATGAGAGTTATCAGTTTCTGAAGGCACATGGCTACCAAGGCAGCATTGTCACAGACTATAATCTGTATCAATTCAATCGATATGCAAAGAAATTCTGGATGGAAGAAGAGGTGGAGGCAACAACAGCGCCACTGGAATTAAATTATAATGAATTAAGAGAAGTAGGGCTGGAAAGCAGTGAACTGGTAGTCTATGGACATGTGCCGATGATGGTGTCAGCACAATGTGTGACAAAGACGGTAGCAGGATGTCGAAAAGAAAAAGGAATACTTGTGATGAGGGACCGATACCAAAAAGAGTTTTTTGTGAAAAACAATTGTGATTATTGTTATAATATCATATATAATTCCTTGCCGGTCGTTCTGACAGATCAAAAAGAAGAAATTGAGGACTTGATGCCAAAGGCTATGCGTCTCCAGTTTACAGTTGAAAAGAAAGAGACCGTAAGGAAAGTATTGGACTTATATCGAGCCATCTTTTTGGAAAATCAGGCAGCAAGAGAACCAGATATGGAATTTACAAGAGGACATTTTAAGAGGGGAATAAAGTAGGTGAGAAATTGGCAAATATTATAGTAGAATGTGCGAAGTACCTCATGATCATTTTGATTACGATGTATACATACGAATGCTTCACTGTCTTCGGATATGCGGACGGAGACAAAAAGCGGCGTATTTTGCGGAACCAGAATAAATTGATGTTTATGATACATTTTCTTGCGTTTGCGGGAATGTATTTTAAAATCGGAGAAATAAAGATTTTGATATTTTATGCGGTACAGGTAGTACTGCTTTTGGCAATCATACTGCTGTATACATGGATTTATCCAAAGGCTTCACGCCTTGTAGTCAATAATATGTGTATGCTTATGACAATCGGTTTTATCATGATCACAAGATTGTCTTATAATAAGGCGGTGAAGCAATGTGTTATTGCAGCGGGCGGTGTGGCAATCAGTCTGGCAGTTCCGGTGATCATCCGGAAAGTGAAACAACTCTCCGAGTGGAGATGGCTGTACTGTGGTGTGGGAATTGTTGCATTGGCTGCAGTTGTTGTTGTGGGAACTGAACAATTTGGAGCAAAGCTGGGATTTATGGTGGGAGGTGTTGGAGTCCAGCCTTCCGAATTTGTAAAGATATTGTTTGTGTTTTTTGTTGCATCCAGCTTTTATCACTCCAGAGCATTTAAAGATATTGTGATTACAACGGCATTAGCGGCTTTTCATGTGTTGATTCTGGTTGCATCTAAGGATTTGGGTGCGGCATTGATTATTTTTATTGTGTATCTTGTTATGCTGTATGTGGCCACAAGCCAGCCGTTATATGTATTTGCCGGCCTTGGCGCGGGAGCGGCAGCGTCTGTCGTGGCTTATTATTTGTTTAACCACGTTCGTGTCCGTGTGATCGTATGGCAAGATCCTTTCGCTTCTTATCAGAATGGTGGATATCAGGTGGCACAGTCTTTGTTTGCGATTGGAACAGGGAGTTGGTTTGGAACCGGATTGTTTCAGGGAAAGGCAGATGCGATTCCGGTAGCGGAGACGGATTTTATTTTCTCAGCAATTTGCGAAGAGATGGGACTGATTTTTGCGCTTTGCATCATATTAATTTTCCTAAGCTGTTATGTGATGTTTTTGAATATTGCAATGCAGCTTCATAACCGCTTTTATAAGCTGGTGGCACTGGGACTTGGAACTTGTTTCATTTTTCAGTCATTTCTGACTATTGGCGGTGTGACAAAATTTATCCCGTCAACAGGTGTGACACTTCCTCTGATCAGTTATGGAGGAAGTTCTGTATTGAGCACTTTGATTATGTTTGCAATTATTCAGGGATTGTATATTTTAAGAGAAGACGAGGAAGAAGATATTGAGAGAAGAAAAGAACAACAATTACGAGCACAGAAAAATCAGACAAGACGGCAGGAGACGACAGGAAGACGAAAGAGTCCGCAAGACACGCAAAGGACAACAATCAAGAGAAGAAGTCCCGCCGGTGAAAAAAAGAACGAGCGCGAAAAAGATGCAGCAAGACGGCCGCAGAGAAGAGAAAAAACGAACAAAGAAAAAGAAATCAACAAACAAAGAATTCGCTAGGGTGACATATTTTTTTGTGACACTTTTTCTGGTAATGATGGGGTATCTTGTATATTTTAATGTTGTGCGAAGCAAAGAAATTATCAACAGTCCTTATAATGTGCGTATGGATTCCCTTTCTGACCGAGTTGTAAGAGGAAGTATTTTAGATAAAAACGGAGAGGTGCTGGCTGAGACAGTAGTTGCGGAGGATGGAACCGAGACAAGAAATTATCCTTATGGAGATGTGTATGCACATGTAGTAGGATATGATTCAAAAGGGAAGTCAGGACTGGAATCCGTGGAAAATTTTGATTTGCTGACATCAAATGCTTTTTTTGTAGAGAAGATTGTAAAAGAATTTAAAGAAGAAAAAAATATTGGCGACAATGTAGTTACAACGCTTGACAGCAAACTTCAGCAAGCAGCCTATGATGCATTGGGAGACCATAAGGGGGCAGTTGTTGTCATGGAAGCAAGCACAGGAAAGATACTTGCCATGGTGTCCAAACCGACATTTGATCCAAATACCATTTCGGAAGACTGGGAATGGCTTACTAAAGATGAAAACAGTTCGCTTCTGAATCGTGCGACACAGGGAGCGTATGCGCCGGGATCTACCTTTAAGTTAGTCACAACATTAGAGTATATGCGTGAATATTCGGATTTTGAAAATTATAGTTATTATTGTGAAAGTGAGATCACCCATGAAGGGACGACGATTCACTGTGCGGGAAACAGGGCGCATGGTGAGGAAAATTTAGCGGATTCGCTTGCCAACTCCTGTAACGCATCTTATTCTAATATTGGTCTGATGTTGGATAAAGAAGCGTACAGAAAAACGGCAGAAGAGTTGTTGTTTAATAAAAAGCTTCCGTCTGTACTGCCTTACAGCCAAAGCAAATTTCGTGTGGACAAAAACACAACAGACAGTGAAATTATGATGACAGCAATTGGTCAGGGAAAAACACAGATTAGTCCGTACCATATGACGCTTATTTCGGCTGCAATTGCAAATGGAGGGACATTGATGAAACCATATTTGGTTGATCATACCGAAAATTATACAGGAACGACAGTTAAGAAAAATGTTCCGGAGACATACGAAACGCTTATGACTTCGGAAGAAGCAGCAAAACTGAAAGAGTATATGGAAGGTGTTATCGATCATGGAACGGGGACGGCGCTTAGCGGAGAAAGCTATACGGTAGCCGGAAAAACAGGGACAGCAGAATACAGCAGTGATAAAGAAAAATCCCATTCGTGGTTTACAGGGTTTACCAATGTAGACAATCCAGAACTTGTAATCAGTGCGGTGGTAGAAAGTGCAGACAATTCCGGAATGAGTGCAGTATCGGTTGCAAAACAGGTTTTGAATGCGTATTACTATTAAATAATTGAGGGATCCATATGAAATATTATCATAATCTGTATTTAAGTGATGAATTAAAAGAAAAAAAAGAGGGAATCATATATAAGTTAGAGCATGATAAAATACAGTTAAATAAATATGTGATTGTTCTTGCAGAAAATGCGAATAATAATCTTGAGTTTTACGATACGGCATTGTTGCTGCAAAGGGGCTGGAAAAAGCGAAGGCTACTTGTGGTTGGCATTGCAGATGGTTTTGAAGAGGCACTGTACTTAGTGGAAAAGATTGCACAGGAAGTGTATGATGTGACAGGAGATATGAAAATACGCAAGTATTTGCTAGAACAGCAAAAAAAGTTTGAAGAGGGAAAAGTGTAGGTGCAGACATGTTCCAGATTATATTATGGATTTTGAAAATCATAGGAATTCTTCTGGCAGCAATACTGGGAATTGCAGTATTGCTCATTTGCATTGTGCTTTTTGTGCCTGTCCGGTATCGAATTGAGGCGGAAAGTGCAGGGACATTTGAAAGTATCGACGCGCATGCTCGGTTTTCGTGGCTTTTACATTTGTTTTCCGGATATTTTAAATATCAAAATGGCGAATTTTGCTGGCAGATTCGAATCGGCTGGAAAAAACTGAACCAGACAGAGCAGATTGAAACGCTCCAAAACGAAACATACAGAGAAAAAGAGTCTGAGAAGGCACAAGAGAAAAGAGACGAAGAAGTGCCTCGGAAAGTAGAGCCGACAAACATTCCAACGAAAAAAGAACCGCAGGAAAAGGAAGTGAAAAGAAACCGCACAGCAAAGAAGTGTGGAGAAACGGCAGAAAGTGAGAAAAAGGAAAAACCATCTTTGCTTCAAAAGATAAAATATACATATCAGACAATGTGTGATAAGATAAAAGTGCTTTTGGAGAAAAAAGAAAAATTAACAGAGTTTCTTGCGGAGCCCATTCACAAAGCGGCATGGGGGCGTTTGAAAAAAGAATTGTTCAGAATTCTTCGGTTTTTAAGACCGAGGAAATTTACAGGCGCTGTGCGATTTGGATTGGAGGATCCCTACGATACGGGGAGGGTACTGGCTGTGCTGAGTATGCTTTATCCGTTTTATGGAGAACATATAGATATCTATCCGGATTTCGAACATCGGATTTTAGAAGGGCACCTTCTGATTAAAGGTCGTATCCGAGGAATTTATGCAGTGATTGTTTTGTGGAATTTATTTTTTGATAAACAGGTCAGAACCACATATGAACATATAAAAACGTTTAAATTATAAAATATGCGAGGAGGAATACAAAATGGAGGATAACAAATTTAATGCAACAGTAGAAGCTTTATTTCGTGGGATGGACAGTGTTGTTTCGTCAAAGACTGTTGTCGGTGATGCAATTCACATTGGCGATACTATCATTTTACCACTGGTAGATGTTTCGTTTGCGGTGGGCGCTGGTTCATTTCAGGGAGATAAAAAGGAAAAAGGCGCCGGTGGACTTGGCGGAAAGATGTCACCGTGTGCGGTGCTTGTGATCCAAAACGGAAAGACAAAACTTGTAAATATCAAAAATCAGGATACGATTACAAAAATTTTAGATATGGTTCCTGATGTGGTTGATCGGTTTTCTTCTAAAAAAGGGGAGAAAGTAACGGAAAAGGATGTTGCGGATATGTTGAACGACGCAGAATAATTTGGAAGAATGAGACATATAATAAAAAGAGGATACACTACATGGAGTAGAGCAATGAAAAAAGTAATTGGGTTTGCATTATTTTTTATTGCAGTTGGAATGCTGATTATGCTGATGCTGCCAAATGTCTTTGTTGGTCTTGTGTTGATTTTTATATGTCTCATAGTTGGATATAATTTATTTTGTGGATAATAATAGATACACAAAAAACGAGATGATTCTTCATCTCGTTTCATTCTGTGTAAAATTAAGCACGTTCAACTCTGCCAGATTTTAAACATGAAGTACATACATACATTTTCTTTGTATTTCCGCCTTCAGCTTTTACTCTTACTGATTTTACGTTTGATTTCCACATCTTTGGTGTTTTTCTATGAGAGTGACTTACGTTATTTCCGAAATGAGCACCCTTTTCACAAATAGCACATTTAGCCATGATTGCACCTCCTAACGATATTAATAGTCATACCAGACTCACAACACAAGTTATTTTAGCAGAAAAAAGTTTAATTTGCAAGTACTTATTTAACAATTTGAAGAAAGGTTTTATAAGTTGTTGTAAAAACTGGCAAAACAGAGTATAATATAAACGTTAAGTATGCATAAAAAAGAAAATCCATAACAAAAATTGGAGGGAATAGATATGAAAGGATGTATGAGTACAGAATTAGGAATCATTACAATTGCACCGGAAGTCATTGCAAAATATGCGGGAACTGTAGCTGTGGAATGCTTTGGAATCGTTGGTATGGCGGCAGTAAGTGTAAAAGATGGTCTTGTAAAGCTTTTGAAAAAGGAAAGCCTGACACATGGAATTCAGGTGGAAATTTCAGAAGATAATAAGATTACTTTGAATTTCCATGTAATCGTATCCTATGGTGTGAGTATTTCAGCCGTTACCGATAATTTAATCAGCAACGTAAAATATAAAGTAGAAGAGTTCACAGGAATGACAGTGGATAAGATTAACATTTATATTGAAGGCGTAAGAGTAATCGATTAATTTAAGGAGGAAGTGATTGTGGCAACGAAGACAATAAATGTAGAGATGCTCGCAAAGATGTTTTTGGCAGGCGCCGGAAATATCGAGGCAAAAAAAGAATTTATAAATGAATTGAATGTTTTTCCGGTACCGGATGGGGATACAGGAACGAATATGTCGCTTACGATCATGGCGGCGGCAAAAGAAGTTTCGGCATTGGAAAAACTTAATATGAAGGATTTGGCAAAGGCGATTTCATCTGGGTCTTTAAGAGGAGCCAGAGGGAACTCAGGAGTAATTCTTTCACAGCTTTTCAGAGGATTTACAAAAGCAATCAAAGAAGTCAAAGAGATTGACTGTTTGATTCTTGCGAACGCACTTGATAAGGCAAAGGAGACTGCCTACAAAGCGGTTATGAAGCCGAAAGAAGGGACGATCCTGACTGTTGCACGTGGAATTGCAGATAAAGGCTGGGAACTTGCAGAAGAGACAGATGATTTGGAAGTGTTCATTCCAGAGATTATCAAGCATGCAGAACATGTGTTATCGAAGACTCCGGATATGCTTCCGGTATTAAAAGAAGCTGGGGTGGTTGATTCCGGCGGACAGGGACTTTTAGAAGTGTTAAAGGGTGCATATGACGCATTTTTAGGGAAAGAGATTGATTACAGTGCGATTGCTTCCAGCACAGGTGCTGCTGTGACAAAGGTCAGCGCAGAGGCGGCAACAGAGATTAAATTCGGTTACTGTACAGAATTCATCATTATGGCAGAGAGAGAATTTACAGAGGAAGATGAGAAAACGTTCAAGGCATATCTGGAGTCTATCGGTGATTCAATCGTATGTGTGGCAGATGATGAAATTGTAAAAGTACATGTACACACCAATGACCCTGGACTTGCAATTCAAAAGGCACTGACATATGGGCAGCTTTCTCGTATGAAGATTGACAATATGCGCGAAGAGCATGAAGAAAAATTGATCCGCGATGCGCAGAAGCTTGCGAAAGAACAGAAAGAAAAGAAAAAAGAGGCTCAGAAAGAGTTTGGCTTTATTGCCGTTTCCATCGGAGAAGGTCTGAATGAGATTTTTAAAGAGCTTGGAGTGGACTATATCATTGAAGGTGGTCAGACAATGAATCCAAGTACAGACGACATGTTGAATGCGATTGATGAAGTCAATGCAAAACATGTATTTATTTTCCCAAATAACAAAAATATTACATTAGCGGCAAACCAGGCAAAATCTTTAGTGAAAGATAAGGAAGTAATTGTTATTCCTACAAAGACGGTTCCGCAGGGAATTACTGCAATCATTAATTTTGTTCCGGATTTATCGGCAGAAGAAAATGAAGAAGTCATGTTAGAAGAGATCAAGAATGTCAAGACCGGACAGGTAACATATGCAGTGCGAGATACACATATCGATGACAAGGAGATCCACAAAGATGATATCATGGGAATTGGTGATTCCGGTATTATTGCAGTGGGAACTGATATCGCAGCGACGACAAAAGAGATGCTGGAAACACTTGTGGATGAGGATTCTGAATTGATCAGTATCTACTATGGAGCAGATGTCAGCGAAGAAGACGCAGAAAAACTGACAGCGGAGATTGAAGAAAAGTATCCGAGTGTAGATGTGGACACACATTTTGGAGGTCAGCCGATTTACTATTATGTATTGGCAGTAGAATAAGAGTGACAAAAACGGGAGAAGTGATATCTCCCGTTTTTTCTGAAACAGGAGACAGAAATATGAATGAGCAATCAACGATCAGCTCACTGAAAGGGATTGGCGAGAAGACAGAAAAATTATTCCAAAAATTAAATATTTTTACGATTGGAGATTTGCTTCGACATTTTCCGAAAGGATATGAAGTGTATGAGGAAGCAACCCCGATTGCAGAGATAGACGAGGGCAGAACTGTGACGGTCACAGGTGCGATTTACGGGAAAGTACAGGTCTCTGGCAGAACAAGTATGCAGGTTACAACCATTTATGTGAAGGATGTCACTGGAACTTTGCGTGTTGTCTGGTTCCGAATGCCTTTTTTGCGAAATACGTTTCAAAAAGGGGGTGTGGTCACACTACGTGGAAAAGTCGTGCGGCGAAAAGGAACACTTCTTATGGAACAGCCGGAAATTTTTTATCCGAGTGAGTTGTATGAGGAGAAGATAAACACGTTGCAGCCCAATTATGCATTGACAGCCGGACTTACGAACAATGCTGTCGTCAAAGCGATGAAACAGGCAATTTCCTATTTGGATTTGAAGCAGGATTTTCTTCCGCCGGATGTTCGAACCCGCTATCATCTTGCGGAATATAATTATGCGATACAGGGAATTCATTTTCCGGTAGACAAAGAGGAATTTTATACTGCCAGAGAGCGTCTTGTGTTTGAAGAATTTCTTGTGTTTATTTTGGCACTGCGGCAAATGAAGGAGAAAAATGAAAAAAGTAAAAATACATTTTCATTTGCGATTGCCGAACCGGTGGAACAATTCATGCATAAACTGCCATATGAACTGACAGGCGCTCAGCAAAAAGTCTGGGAGGAAATCAAGGCAGACCTAAACGGAGCGCATGTGATGTCAAGGCTTGTGCAGGGGGATGTCGGCTCCGGAAAGACGATTATTGCCTTGCTTGGTCTTTTGCTTGCCGCTGTCAACGGCTATCAGGGAGCATTGATGGCGCCTACAGAAGTGCTTGCAAAACAGCATTTTGAGTCTATTTGTGAAATGTTAGAAGAACATCAGATTCCGGTTTGTGTGGAACTTTTGACAGGGTCTATGACTGCAAAAGAAAAAAGAATGGCATATGAGCGGATTGCATCAGGAGAAGCACAGATTATTGTTGGAACGCATGCACTGATTCAGGAAAAAGTAAAATATCATTCTCTGGCGTTGGTAGTGACAGATGAACAGCACCGATTTGGCGTGAAACAAAGAGAAAAGCTTGCTGAAAAAGGAAACACACCACATATTCTTGTGATGAGTGCAACTCCGATTCCGAGGACTCTTGCAATTATCCTGTATGGGGATTTGGACATCTCTGTCATCGATGAGCTTCCAGCCAACCGCCTACCGATTAAAAACTGTGTGGTAGATACTAATTATCGAAAGACGGCCTATCAGTTTATGAAAAAACAGGTGCTGGAAGGGCGACAGTGCTATGTCATCTGCCCAATGATAGAAGAGAATGAAAATCTGGAAGCAGAAAATGTAATAGATTATGCGAAGACACTGCAAGAAGAGATGGGGGACAACATTCAGGTGGCATATCTGCACGGAAAGATGAAGCAGTCAGAAAAAGATGTGATCATGGAGCAGTTTGGGAAACGGGAAATTCAGATTCTTGTCTCTACGACCGTTATTGAAGTAGGAATCAATGTTCCGAATGCGACGGTGATGATGGTGGAAAATGCAGAACGTTTTGGACTTGCACAGCTTCATCAGCTTCGAGGACGTGTGGGGAGAGGAAAGCATCAGTCATACTGCATTTTTATGAGTGCATCAAAGTCGAAAGAGACGAAAGAGCGTCTTTCTATTTTGAATAAATCGAATGATGGATTTTTTATTGCGAGTGAAGACTTGAAGCTTCGCGGTCCGGGAGATTTGTTTGGTATTCGTCAAAGCGGGATTTTGGGTTTTAAATTAGGTGATGTATTTCAGGATGCAAAGATTTTGCAGCGTGCAAGCGAGGCGGCGGAACAGCTGATTTCGGAAGATGAAAAATTGGAAAACCAAAATCACAAGAATCTTAGGGAGTATTTACAGAAATATATCCGGGAAGGAATGCTTGAAACAACGCTTTAAATCACATGACAGAATTTGTCAAAAGAAGAAACTATTTCTAGTGTAAGTTTATGAATTCTCCATATACTATCCTTGTAACAAAACAGTTACAAAATAAAAGGGAAGAGATTTAGAGGAGGAAATGAATTATGGCAAGTCGTTCATCAAACAGAACAGCAGTACCGGAAGCAAAAGCAGCTTTAGACAAATTTAAATACGAAGTGGCAAGTGAGCTCGGAGTACCTTTGAAAGAAGGATACAACGGAGACTTAACATCCAGACAGAACGGATCTGTTGGTGGTTATATGGTGAAAAAAATGATCGAGCAGCAGGAAAAACAAATGTCAGAGAAATAATTGGCAGATGTAATTAGAAAAACGTGCAAATCAGAAAAGGTTTGCACGTTTTTTCTGTGCAGTAATTGACAAGTTTCGAGGGAATTCGTATAATGAAAAATGATATTTTTATTCAGGAAAGGAACATTATGAGAGTTATAGCAGGAAGCGCAAAACGCTTACAGTTAAAAACAATAGATGGGCTTGACACAAGACCGACAACAGATCGTATCAAAGAAACACTGTTTAATATGATTTCGCATGAGATTGCAGATTCCTGTTTTTTGGATTTGTTCAGCGGAAGTGGAGCAATCGGAATAGAAGCCCTCAGCAGAGGAGCAAAAGAAGCGGTGTTTGTAGAACAGAACCGTAAGGCGATGGCTTGTATTCGCGAGAATCTTACATTTACAAAGCTTGCAAAACAATCGGTGCTTTTGGAGATGGATGTTTTGAGCGCGCTAAAACGTCTGGAAGGAAAGTATCAGTTTGACTATATTTTTATGGATCCACCGTACCGTAAGATGCTGGAAAAGCAGGTGTTAGAATATCTTTCTGAATCAACTATTCTTTCGCAAGATGCTGTCGTGATTGTGGAAAGTTCTTTGGATACAGAGTTTTCTTATGTGGAGGAACTTGGTTTTTCTGTTATTAAAGAAAAGATATATAAGACTAATAAACATATATTTTTAGAAAGAGAGGCTTAAAGAATGCTAAGAGCCATTTATCCGGGAAGCTTTGATCCGGTGACGCTTGGTCATTTGGACATTATTCGACGTTCCGCCGCCATCGCGGATGAGTTAATTGTCGGAATATTGAATAATAAAGCGAAAACGCCGTTGTTTTCTGTAGGAGAACGTGTTAAAATGTTAGAGGAAGTGACAAAAGACTTCCCAAATGTCAAAATCATTCCATTTGAGGGGTTGTTAGTAGAATTTGCAAAGCAGATGGATGCGAAAGTGATTGTTCGGGGATTGCGTGCAATTACAGATTTTGAATATGAATTACAGATGTCACAGACGAATCACAAAATTGAACCGGAGATTGAGACCTTGTTTTTGACGACAAGTCTGGAGTTTTCCTTTTTGAGTTCGACAACGGTAAAAGAAGTTGCGAGCTTTGGGGGGGACATTACACAGTTTGTACCGGAAGTGATTGTGAGAAAAATAAAAGAGAAGATGGAAGAAAGAAAAGGAGTGTAAATTATGAGCAGTCGTATTGAACAAATTATTGAGGAAATTGAAGAATATATTGACAGTTGTAAATTTCAGCCATTATCTACAACAAAGATTATTGTAAATAAAGATCAGATGGACGAGCTTCTGCGTGAACTTCGTATGAAGACGCCGGACGAGATTAAGCGTTATCAGAAGATCATTGCCAATAAGGATGCGATTTTAGCGGATGCACGTGCGAAAGCCGAGAGTATGTTGGAGGAAGCTCAGATTCATACAAACGAACTGGTGAGCGAACATGAGATCATGCAGCAGGCATATGCTCAGGCGAATGATATCGTGACAGCAGCGACAGAGCAGGCGCAGGAGATTTTGGATAATGCGACAAATGATGCAAATGATATCCGAATTGGTGCGATGCAGTACACAGACGATATTATGTCGAACGTGGAAAATATTATCGGGCATACTTTAGACAGCTACACGACAAAATACGATGGTCTTGTGAATTCTTTGAGAGAGTGTTACGATATCGTCAAGACGAATCGTGCGGAGCTGGAAGTGCCAGATAAGTCTGACCGTGGTATGGAAGCGGAATTCGGCAGCGATTCTATGGATGAATAAACGTCATATAAAAGAAAGCTAACAGACTGGTTACCAATGCGGTGACCAGTTTTTCTGCTATGTAAGGGACAATAGAGAGACCGGATTGACGAATCATGGATTTTGTTTGTGCGACAGAACAGAATCCGCCAAAAGAAGTCAGTGCAAGTATAGAAACATATTTTTCTGTTTGGGACAGTATGTTTTTAGATAACATAGGTATTCCATTGGTGATTTCCAGCATCGGGAGGCATATGTTTGATATCAAAGCTGATTTTACCGGAAGCATCTGCAAAAGAGATAACAGAACAGAAAATAATAGGATATATCCTCCGACTTTCGTTATGGTTTCGAACCCATCCATGATGCAGGTATCAACGATCTCAAAGTTAAAATGGATGCGGGAAGATATACTGGTTTTTCCCGCTGTTTTGGCTGGCAGATTTTTTTTATAAATGTTTCGAAAAACAAAACTGCACAATATCGGTGAGGCAAACAAAATCAGTAAGGATGGAAAAAGCAGAGTCTGATCGTACAGATTTTGCCAGATCACATAGCTTATGATAAACATGGGGCTTGTGTTGTTGCAAAAAGAAAGCAGATAGCTGCCTTCACTTTTGGTTATACGTCCCGCCAAAATGAGATCTGAGGTCACTTTAGCGCCCATCGGATAACCACAGAGAAATCCTGCAAGTACCACAAAGCTTCCGTCAGTTGAAATACGGAAGATTTTCTGAAAAGCAGGACCAAATATGTGGGATAACAAGGAGATAGAATTTGTTTGTATCAGGATATTTGAGATGATAATAAACGGAAGTAAAGTAGGGAGGACAATCTGAAACCAAAGCAGTAATCCTTCGCTTGCTCCGTCGAATACTTCCTGTGGGAAAGAAAGCATAATAAAAAATAATAAAATCACACTGAATGGGAAGGCATAGCGTCTCATAACAGACCTCCAATTTGTTTTTATAATATATGGATATGCTTGATTTTTTATGTCTGATGTGACACAATAGATTATAGGAAAATTTTAAAGGAAAGAGGGAATTTATTATGTCAGCATTAGAACATTTAGAACCAAAATCGGTTTTTCATTTTTTTGAAGAACTTTGCCGGATTCCGAGGGCAACATTTGACACAAAAAGAGTCAGTGATTATTGTGTAGACTTTGCAAAAGAGCGAGGCTTGGAATGCATTCAGGATGAGGCGAACAATGTGATTATTAAAAAAGCCGGAACAGCAGGATTTGAAAACAGTGAACCGGTGATCATTCAGGGACATTTGGATATGGTATGTGAAAAGACGGATGATTCTGCACATAACTTTGACACAGATCCAATTGAAGTATATGAGGAGAATGGATTTTTAAAGGCGAAAGATACCAGTCTTGGGGGAGACGACGGAATTGCCATCGCATATGCACTTGCAATTCTTGACAGTGACACGATTGAACATCCGCCGATTGAAGCAGTCTTTACCACAGATGAAGAAGTTGGAATGGGTGGCGCAGGAGCAATCGATCTTTCTGTATTAAAAGGTCGTATGCTGATCAATATTGACTCCGAGGAAGAGGGAACATTACTGACAGGATGTGCAGGCGGTTTCCGCCATACGATTACGCTTCCGCTGGCCAAAGAAGAAAAAACAGGGGTTGCGGCTGAGATCGTTGTGAGAGGATTGAGAGGCGGACATTCTGGAATCGAGATCAATCAACAAAGGGGAAATGCTAACAAAGTACTCGGAAGAATTTTAAACAGTCTTAAAACACAATTTTCATATGCACTGATTGAGATGAATGGCGGAACAAAAGACAATGTTATCACGCCGTTATCGAAAGCAAAAATCTTAGTGGACACAACACAGAAAGATGCCGTCAAAGCATATGTGGAAGAACTTGCAGAAACTGTGAAAACTGAATTTGGAAAAGACGAGCCGAATTTGGAAATTTCAGTTGTACTTTCTGAAGAAACTACACTGAATGTATGCACAGCAGATACAACAGATAAAGTTGTATTCCTGTTAATTTCTACACCATATGGAGTGCAAGGATTGAGCCGTGAATTGAAAGGACTTGTAGAGAGCTCTTTGAATCTTGGAATCGTATCTACAAAAGAGGATAGTATCGAGTTGATCTTTATGGTGAGAAGTTCTGTGGAGAGTAAAAAGAAAGAACTCGAAGAGATGCTGAATGCGTATGCTGTTTTCACAGGAGGAAAAGGAGAAGTATCCTGTGACTATCCGGCATGGATGTACAAGTCAGATTCAAAACTTCGCCCGATCATGATCGATACTTATGAGCAGATGTTCGGAAAAGCTCCTGTAGTTGCTACAATTCATGCAGGGTTAGAATGTGGTCTTTTATCCGGACAGCTTCCGGAACTGGATTGCGTGTCTTTTGGTCCAAATATGTTTGACGTGCATTCTGTGAATGAAAAACTGGAAGTCGCATCTGTGCAGCGCATGTGGGATTATCTGCTTGCAGTTTTAAAAAATTGTGAATAAAACAATACATATTTGAAGATAAGAAAAACATATAGTAATACAAAAAGGAGTTTGTCGTGAAAAAGAGACAGGCATATCAATTACTTCTTTTTGTATTACTATTTTCTTTTGTTACAGAAATATGGATTGGCAGACTGCTGTCGATAAGCAGAATGGAACGGTTGCATGAAAATACAGTTATGAAGATGGAATTTCGAGATCAGCAGTTAGGTGAAAAAATGATCAATAGTTTTTGTGATGGACTAAGCAGAGGGATGCAGGCAGGAATCTATCTACTGGAAAGCAAGTTTGGCTATCAACCGTTTCCGTATACATATACAGAAAAAACGTTTTGCGAACGAAAGAAGACATGGGAACAGAAAAAGGCATGGAATACTTATCTGAAAATCAATCAGGCAATCTGGGATGATGTAAAATATTTTCCGGTGCCAGAATCAACCACGGATGAAGATGCAACGGTGGTCTTTGAAAATGGATGGATGAAAGAACGAAACTATGGTGGAAAACGCGGACATGAGGGATGTGATTTGATGGCAAAAAAAGATGTCCCAGGATATTATCCGGTCGTCAGTATGACGGACGGTATCATACAAAGTAAAGGGTGGCTTCCGAAAGGGGGATACCGTATCGGTATTCTGGCGCCTTCCGGTGGATACTTTTATTACGCACATCTGGATTCCTATGCGGATATTAAAGAGGGAGACCGAGTGAATGCCGGGGATGTGATTGGATTCATGGGGGATACAGGCTATGGAGAGGAAGGTACAAAAGGGAAATTTCCGGTGCATCTGCATGTGGGAATTTATGTGTATCCGAACGGTCAGGAGATGAGTGTCAATCCATATTGGGTGATGCGGTATCTGGAACAGCATAAGCTGAAATGTGCGTATTCTGACTAATATTTGTGGAGAAAATAGTATGGCTATGGTATAATATAAAATTGACATGGAGGATGAAAAATGAATTTACCAATTGCGTTTGAAAAAAAGATGAGAGAACTGCTTGGAGCAGAGTTTGATGATTATATAAAGTGTTATGAGGAGAAAAGACTTTATGGTCTCCGCGTAAATACAAAAAAAATCAGTGTGGAAGAATTTAAAAAGATTTGTCCGTTTGAGATTCAACCGATACCATGGATTGAGAATGGATTTTATTATGATGGAGAGCATGTGCAGCCGGCAAAGCATCCATATTATTTTGCCGGACTTTTTTACTTACAGGAGCCTAGTGCCATGACACCGGCAAACCGCCTTCCGATTGAACCGGGGGATAAGGTGCTGGATGTCTGTGCAGCACCGGGAGGAAAGGCGACTGAGCTTGGAGCAAAACTTTGCGGGGAAGGTGTGCTTGTGGCAAATGACATCAGCAATTCCAGAGCAAAGGGATTATTAAAAAATATTGAAGTGTTCGGCATCGGTAATGTGCTTGTGCTCAGTGAGGAGCCAGGTAAAATTGAAGAGTATTTTACGGAATATTTTGACAAGATTTTGATCGATGCACCATGTTCCGGAGAAGGAATGTTCCGAAAAGATAAAAAGATGGTGAAAGCCTGGGAAGAACATGGACCGGAATTTTTTGCAAAGATTCAGAGAAGTATTGTCACGCAGGCTGCAAGAATGTTAAAACCGGGTGGAATGATGCTCTATTCCACTTGTACATTTGATCCGGAAGAGAATGAGGGAACAATTGAATATTTAAGACAACAATATCCGGAATTTGAGATAAAAGAGATTCGGCCATATGAGGGATTTGCAAAAGGAATGCCGCAAGTGACTGAATCAAAAGAGCCTGCATTTGAAAAAACAGTCCGTATCTGGCCGCATAAGATGCACGGAGAGGGACATTATCTGGCATTGCTTCAAAAAGGGGAAAAGTCGGAGAAACTAGTGGTCAAAGAAAAGAAAAAGCGCGCGAAAAAAGTGCCGGAAGAACTGCTTGCATTTTTTGAGGACATCACATGGGAGATGGACTGGAGCAGACTGGAGATTTACAGCGAGAAAGTCTACTATATGCCGGAAGATATCCCGAATGTAAAAGGCATTCGTTTCCTTCGGACAGGATTGTATCTTGGAGATGTGAAAAAGAACCGGTTTGAGCCGAGTCAGTCACTTGCGATGTGTCTGAAAAAAGAAGAGTACCGCCACACAATTTCGCTTTCCGTGGAGGATGAGCGTGTGATCCGCTACCTGAAAGGTGAGACGATCGAAGTTGATGATCTTGTTCCTCAGAAAGAAAAAGGCTGGCAGCTTGTCCTTGTGGACGGCTATCCGCTAGGCTTTGGGAAACTTGCAAACGGAACTTTGAAGAACAAATATTTACCTGGATGGAGATGGCAGTCATAATGATACGATTAGATAAATATCTCGCAGATATGGGCGTTGGGACGAGAACAGAAGTAAAAAAACTGATCCGTCAGGGAAAAGTAACAGTGGATGGAAGTATTGAAAAATCTCCAGAGCGAAAGATTGACATTTCACATCAAAAAGTGTGCTGTATGGGCGAAGCGGTCTCCTATGAAACGCACGAGTATTATATGCTAAACAAACCAGCAGGAGTTGTCTCAGCCACAACAGACAGGCAGGACAAGACGGTAGTGGAGCTGATTTCCTCAAAAAAGCGCAGGGATTTGTTCCCGGTAGGAAGGCTTGATAAAGACACAGAAGGTCTTCTTTTGATCACAAACGATGGAGAGCTGGCGTATCGGCTTTTGTCACCGAAAAAACATGTGGATAAAGTGTATTATGCAAAGGTGCAGGGGATTGTAGATGAGTCCGATCAAGAAATCTTTGCCGAAGGAATGTCAATCGGAAACGGTGAGACTGCACTTCCGTCAAAGCTTGAAATTTTGCATTCCGGAGAGATTTCTGAGATAAGACTTACGATACAGGAAGGGAAATTCCACCAGGTGAAGCGGATGTTTCATGCAGTGGGGAAAGAAGTAATTTATTTGAAAAGGCTTTCTATGGGAACACTTCTGTTGGATGAGACATTAAAGAGCGGTGAATACCGGGCTCTTACGAAGGAGGAACTTAAGCGATTATGTTAGAGAATATAGAGGCGATTATTTTTGATCTGGATGGCACACTGGTGGATTCCATGTGGGTCTGGACTGCAATTGACGATGAATTTTTAGGAAAATATGGTTTGACACAGCCGGAGAATTTTCATGAAGGAATGGAAGGAAAAAGTTATTCGGAAACAGCAGCATATTTTCTGGAATTGTTTCCAAATCTTCCACACACATTAGAGGAATTGATGGAAGAATGGTATGGAATGGCATATGAAAAATATGCAAATGAGCTTATACTGAAAAAAGGAGCATTTGACTTTTTACAGGAAGTTCATCAAAGAGGGATTAAGCTTGGAATCGCTACAAGCAATAAACGCGAGCTTGCAGAGGCAGTTTTAAGATCAACAAAAGTATTGCCGTTATTTGATTCTATATGGACATCGTGCGAAGCAAAAGCAGGGAAACCGGCTCCTGATGTGTATTTAAGAGTTGCACAATCTTTGCAGGTGGAACCGAAACGTTGTCTTGTCTTTGAAGATGTGCCAAACGGAATTTTGGCAGGTGTCAATGCCGGAATGAAAGTCTGTGCAGTGGAAGACGATTTTTCAAAAAATCAGGATGAAAAAAAACGTGCGCTCGCAGACTATTATATAAAAGATTATGAAGATATTAAAAATAACACCTATGAGGTACTGAAATGAGAAATGGATTTTTACCGATTTGCAGAAAAGATATGGAGGAGCGAGGCTGGGAACAGTTGGATTTTGTCTATGTTTCCGGAGATGCCTACGTGGATCATCCGTCTTTTGGGCATGCGATCATCACACGCCTTTTGGAGGCGAATGGATATAAAGTTGGGTTGATCTGTCAACCGGACTGGAAAGATAAAAGCAGCATTACAGAATACGGTGAACCTCGCCTTGGATTCCTTGTATCCAGTGGGAATATGGATTCTATGGTGAATCACTACTCTGTGTCGAAAAAGAGACGTCAGACAGATGCATTTACGCCGGGCGGCGTTATGGGAAAACGTCCGGACTATGCGACGGTCGTCTACAGTAATTTGATTCGTCAGGTTTATAAAAAGACGCCGATCATTATTGGTGGGATTGAGGCGAGTCTGCGCCGAATGGCTCATTATGATTACTGGTCAAATAAATTAAAACGTTCGATTTTATTGGATTCGGGTGCAGATATTCTTTCTTATGGAATGGGAGAACGCTCGATTCTTGAGATTGCCGAAGCGCTGGAGAGTGGCATTGCAGTGGAAGATATCACATACATCGACGGAACTGTCTGTAAGGTGAAGTCTTTAGACAGTGTCTACGATGCGATCATGTTGGAATCTTACGAACAATTAAAGCAGGACAAGCTAAACTATGCGAAGAGTTTTTATACGCAGTATTGCAATACAGATCCTTTTTCAGGAAAACGACTTGTGGAACCATACTCGGACCATTTATATGTAGTCCAAAATCCACCGTCCAAACCGCTTAGCCAGTCGGAAATGGATCGCACTTACAGCTATCCTTATATGAGAACATACCATCCGTCCTATGAGGCGCTTGGAGGAGTTCCTGCAATCGAGGAGGTAAAATACAGCCTGATCAGCAATCGTGGATGTTTTGGCGGATGTAATTTTTGTGCTCTTACGTTTCATCAGGGGAGAATCATTCAGACGCGAAGCCATGAATCTTTGATCGCAGAGGCAGAAAAATTTATTTGGGATAAGGATTTCAAAGGCTATATTCACGATGTTGGCGGACCGACTGCGAATTTTAGAGCACCTTCTTGTGATAAGCAGCTCACAAAAGGAGTGTGCAAGCAAAAGCAGTGTCTATTTCCACGACCGTGTAAAAATTTGAAGGTGGATCATAAAGACTACCTGAAGCTTTTACGAAAACTTCGTACACTTCCGAATGTAAAGAAGGTATTTATTCGCTCAGGCATCCGATTCGACTATCTGATAGCAGATAAAGATGATACATTTTTCAAGGAACTGTGTGAGTATCATGTAAGCGGACAGCTAAAAGTAGCTCCGGAGCATGTAGCAGATCCTGTTCTTCAAAAGATGGGTAAGCCGGAAAACAGTGTCTATCAGGCATTTTCGAAAAAATATAAACAGATCAACGAAAAACTTGGGAAAAAACAGTATCTGGTTCCGTATCTGATGTCTTCGCATCCGGGTTCAACGATGAAAGAAGCCGTGGCCCTTGCAGAATACTTAAGGGATCTTGGATATATGCCGGAGCAGGTACAGGACTTCTATCCGACACCGTCGACGATATCGACTTGTATGTACTATACGGGAGTGGATCCGCGGACGATGGAACCTGTATATATACCGAAAAACCCACATGAAAAAGCGATGCAGAGAGCGTTGATCCAATATCGGAATCCGAAGAATTATCAGCTTGTCATGGAGGCTCTTCGCATGGCAGACCGAATGGACTTAGTTGGATTTGACAAACATTGTCTGATCCGTCCGAGACAGGAGAAGAAATATCAGGGCAAACCGGATTATAAAAGGCAGGAACAGAAAAAACCTGCTGCAAAGAAGAAAAAAGTAATCCGAAACGTACATCGGAAAAAGACAAAATAAAAACAGCATCAGAAAGAAGTGAATAAATTGAAAATTGCGATTGTAACAGGCGCATCCTCTGGACTTGGAAAAGAGTTTGTAAAACAGATTGAGCACTTGTATAAAGAATTAGATGAGATATGGGTGATTGCCCGCAGAAGAGAGCGGCTGGAAGAATTAAAAAGCTGCATGTTTACCAATGTGCGTATTTTAGAAGGTAATTTGTGTGAGCAAAACATTTATCAAGAACTAAGAGTTCTCTTGAAAGAAAAAGATCCGGATATCCGTATGCTTGTGAATGCAGCAGGATTTGGTAAAATTGGGGAAGTGAAAAAACTTTCTGCTGAGGATCAGTTAGATATGATAGAGTTAAACTGTAAAGCACTGACTCATATGACAAAGATCTGTATTCCATATATGACAAGAGGAAGCAGAATTGTGAACGTTGCCTCGGCGGCAGCATTTTGCCCGCAGCCGTCTTTCAGTGTCTATGCAGCTACCAAATCCTATGTGCTTAGTTTTTCCAGAAGTCTTCGCACAGAACTTTGCGATGAAGAGATTTTTGTGACCGCAGTTTGTCCAGGACCGGTTGAGACAGAGTTTTTTGAAATTGCCGGACAAAAAGAAAAAAATCAAATGAAGGCTGCGGTGATGGCAAGACCGGAAGCGGTCGTAAAACAGGCGCTTCTTGATGCACGAGAGGGCAAAGAACTGTCTGTGTACGGGACGGCGATGAAGGGAGCAGAGGCGGCAACAAAGCTGCTTCCGCACAGTGTGATTCTAAAAGCGATGAAAAAATTCTGGTAAGGAAAGGAACGAAGAAATGAAAGCTACAAAAGGAGAAGCCGGCTATATTCAGGCACGAAAAAAACAACTGATATTGAAAGCGGTACTGGAATTTGGAATTGTCATCGCGCTTTTGATACTTGGTATCTGGCAGACGCATACAAGACTGAATCTTTTGACAGTTGTCGCCGTACTTGGATGCCTTCCGGCGGCAAAAGCGCTGGTGGAGGTAATCACAATCTCTCCGTATCACTCGATTGCAGAGGAACGAGCGAAAGAGATTCAGAAACATACAGAGGATTTGACGGCTGCATTTGATTTGGTATTTACGAGTAAGGACAAATTTATGCCCGTTGACAGTATCATTATATTGGACAATACGATCTGTGGGTATTCTTCCGGGAAAAAAATAGATCCTGTCTATACCGGAAAACATTTACGTCAGATGCTGGAGCAAAATCAGTATACAAAAGTGTCTGTGAAAATTTTTACGGATTATACTGCATTCCTTGCAAGGGCAGAAAGTATGCAGCATATGGCGGAAACAAACAGACCTGACACAAAGAAAAAAGAAGAAGGAATTCGACATCTGTTATTTCAGATTTCATTATAGAGGAGTACTATGCAGGAAATTATTGTAGCGGCAAATGAGGCCGGCCAGCGACTGGATAAGATGCTGGCGAAGTATTTAAACGAGGCACCAAAGAGCTTTTTATATAAAATGCTGCGAAAAAAAAATATTGTATTGAATGGGAAAAAGGCAACCGGAAACGAAAAGCTGGCGGTCGGTGATTCTGTAAAATTGTTTTTGGCTGATGAGACGATTGCAAAATTTTCCAATATCCATGCAGTTCATACCAATGTAACGCTTGATATTATCTATGAAGATGAGAATGTACTGCTGATCAACAAACCGGTTGGGATGCTGTCACAAAAGGCAGCGGCCGATGATGAATCGCTTGTGGAACATATTATTTCATATATGCTTGAAACAAGACAATTGACAGAGGAAGAACTTAGAAAATTCAGACCGTCTGTCTGCAACCGTTTGGACCGCAATACGAGTGGACTGGTGGCAGCAGGGAAAAGTCTTGCAGGGCTGCAGGAGATGGGAACACTTTTTAAAAATCGTTCTCTGAGAAAATATTATCGCTGTCTTGTGGCAGGTGAGGTAAAACATTCTCAGTCGGTGAGCGGATATCTTGTAAAAGACGAAAAGACAAATAAAGTAACGGTGTCAAAGGCAGAAAAAGGGGATTGCCTGCCGATTGAGACAGAATATGAGCCTTTGTGGAGCAATGGAAAATATACATATTTGGAAGTGCATCTGATCACCGGTAGAACGCATCAGATCAGGGCACATCTGGCATCGATTGGATATCCGATTATCGGAGACTACAAGTATGGGAGCAAAAAGGTCAACGATAGACTAAAAGAGCAGTATGGACTGAAAAGTCAGTTGTTACATGCTTATCGGCTGGAAATGCCAGCCTGTACAGGTGAGTTGTCGAATCTAAGTGAAAGAAAATTTGTGGCACCACTTCCAAAATTGTTTCAGAATATTTTAAAAGCAGAAAAATACAGTGAGGAATAGAAAAATGGGGACATGGAATTCAAGAGGACTTCGCGGTTCTACACTGGAGGATATGATCAACCGGACGAATGAACGTTATCTGGAAAAGGGACTGGCGTTGATTCAAAAAATTCCGACGCCAATCACTCCTGTTCGGATTGATAAGGAGCATCGTCATATCACGCTGGCATATTTTGATCAGAGAAGTACTGTTGACTACATTGGGGCGGTACAGGGGATTCCGGTATGCTTTGATGCGAAGGAATGTAATACAGACACGTTTCCGCTGCAAAATATTCATGAACATCAGGTGACGTTTATGAGTAATTTTGAAAAGCAGGGAGGAATTGCATTCTTGATTATCTATTACAGCACCAGAAACGAGTTATATTATATGCGTTTTTCTGAAATTCAAAAATTTTGGGAACGCGCAAAAACAGGAGGCAGAAAAAGTATCCGATATGAAGAGCTTTCTCAGACATTTTTTATCCAGTTAAAAAATGGATGTCTGGTATCATATTTGGAAGCATTGCAGCAGGATTTGGATCTCAGGGATTGACAATCTTTCAAAAAATGTTATAATAAGCATTATTTTAATATGGTAGCGTAATAAAGTATTGGAGGAGATTATGAGACAGCAGATTTTACATACTCCGGAAGGAGTTCGGGATATCTATGGGATTGAATGCAGAAGAAAGCTTATGTTGGAGGAAAAATTACAAGAGATTCTGCACTTATACGGATATCAAGATATACAGACACCGATGTTCGAGTTTTTTGATGTTTTCGGAAAAGAGATTGGTACAATCTCTTCAAAGGAACTTTATAAATTTTTTGACAGAGATGGGAATACACTTGTGTTGAGACCGGATATTACGCCGTCAATCGCAAGAGTTGCAGCAACTTTTTTGGATTCAAAAGGACTTCCGGTCCGTCTATGTTATAATGGAAACACATTTATCAATCATTCAAGCTATCGTGGAAAATTAAAGGAAAGTACGCAGATGGGTGCGGAACTCCTTGGAATTGATTCTTTGGAGGCGGATGCGGAGATGATTGCATTGGCTGCAGACTGTCTGAAGGCAGCCGGATTAAATGAATTTCAGATTTATATCGGAAATGTTGATTTCTTTGAAAGTCTGTTGGAGGATGCAGGTCTGGAAGAAGAAAAAGAGGCAAGGCTTCGTGAATTGATTGCAAACAGGAATTATTTCGGTGTGGAAGAGCTGCTGGATAACTGTGGTGTAAAAGAAGAGACAAAGGCGGCTTTCCGAGTGCTGGAGGAGCTGACAGGTGGAATCGAGATCATGGAATGCGCAAAAAAAATCGTTTCTTGTGAGAAAGCGTTGCGTGCAGTGGAACGCCTGTCAGAGACATATGAGATTTTGGTTTCATACGGAGTTGAAAAATATATCACCTTTGATCTCAGCATGAGCGGCACCTATGGGTATTATACGGGCATTATATTCCGCGGTTATACATATGGTACGGGAGATGCAATTGTGAAAGGTGGACGCTATGATCATCTTGTAGAAAAATTTGGAAAGGAATTCCCTTCCATCGGATTTGCAATCGTTATTGATGAACTGATGGGCGCAATTTCAAGACAGAAACTGGAGATACCGTATCATCAGAAAAATACGTTGATCTTGTATGAAGAAAGTGAGCGCAGCAGAGCAATTGCGCTGGCAAAAGAATTTCGGCTTGCCGAGAAACCGACAGAGCTTGTGAAAAAATCAGATGACAGATTTTTGGATGAGTATGTGTCATATGCGAGACAGAACTTCTGTGGAGGAATGTTCTATCTGAAGAGAGAAGACGAGATTTTAATGACGAATCTTTTGACAGATGAGAAAAAAACAGTCGGTTGGGAGGAAATCATATGAGATATTTAACATTTGCATTGACAAAAGGTCGGCTTGCGAAAAAAACGCTGGAATTGTTAGAGCAGCTTGGCATCACTTGTGAGGAGATGAAGGACAAAGATTCCAGAAAATTAATTTTTGTAAATGAAGAACTAAAATTAAAATTTTTTCTTGCAAAAGGTCCGGATGTTCCCACTTATGTAGAATATGGAGCAGCTGATATTGGTGTGGTTGGAAAAGATACGATATTAGAAGAAGGACGAAAAACATATGAGGTGCTAGATTTACAGTTTGGAAATTGCCGAATGTGTGTGTGTGGTCCCTCCGGAGCAAAGGAGCTTTTAAATCATCATGAGCTGATTCGTGTTGCGACAAAATATCCGAATATCGCGAAGGATTATTTTTATAACAAAAAGCATCAGACAGTCGAGATCATTAAGCTGAACGGCTCGATAGAACTTGCACCGCTTGTAGGATTGTCAGAAGTTATCGTAGATATTGTGGAGACCGGATCTACACTTCGGGAAAATGGTTTGGAAGTGTTAGAAGAGGTATGTCCATTGTCTGCAAGAATGATTGTCAATCCGGTTAGTATGCGAATGGAAAATGAGCGGATCAAAGAATTGCTGACAAAATTGAGAATGATTTTACAGGAGGCATGAGATGAGAATACAAAAATTGAACTATGAGACAAAGACAAATCTGCTGGAAGATTTGTTGCAAAGAAGTCCGAACCAGTATACCCAATACGAATCCCGTGTTTTGGAAATTTTGGAACATGTAAAAAATGAAAAGGATCAGGCTGTTTTTGATTATACAAAACAGTTTGACGGTGCGGATATTACAGCGGATACAATTACTGTGACAAAAGAAGAGATTGCGCAGGCATATGATCTGGTAGATGAATCTCTTGTGGAAATCATACGAAAAGCAAAAGAAAATATTCGTATCTACCATGAAAAGCAGAAACAGTATAGTTGGTTTGACAGCAAACCAGACGGAACCATGCTTGGGCAAAAGGTAACTGCGCTGCAAAGGGTGGGTGTCTATGTACCAGGCGGAAAAGCAGTCTACCCGTCTTCTGTACTAATGAATGTCATTCCGGCAAAGGTAGCAGGAGTGGAAGAAATTGTGATGGTCACTCCCCCTGGGAAAGATGGGAAGATCAATCCGAACACACTGGTGGCAGCGAATGAGGCAGGAGTAGATGTGGTTTATAAGGTCGGCGGTGCGCAGGCGATTGCAGCACTTGCTTACGGGACAGATTCCATTCCAAAAGTTGACAAAATTGTAGGACCTGGGAATATTTATGTAGCATTGGCAAAAAAAGCGGTATATGGTCATGTGAGCATCGACTCAATTGCAGGACCAAGCGAGATCCTTGTCATTGCAGATGAGACAGCGAATCCAAGATATGTGGCGGCTGACTTGTTGTCACAGGCAGAACATGACGAACTGGCATCGGCAATTCTCGTGACGACAAGTGAGACGCTTGCCAAGGAAGTGTCCAAGCAGGTAGAAGTATTTGTGGAAGAATTGTCCCGCACAGAGATCATGAAAAAGTCTTTGGAAAATTATGGTTACATTCTCGTTGCAGATACGATGGAGGAAGTGATCGATATTGCGAACGAGATTGCCTCGGAACATTTGGAGATCATGACAGCGAACCCGTATGATGTGATGATGCGGGTTCGCAATGCAGGTGCGATTTTTATCGGAGAGTACAGCAGTGAGCCGCTTGGTGATTATTTTGCAGGACCGAATCATGTATTGCCGACGAATGGAACTGCGAAATTTTTCTCGCCGCTTGGGGTGGATGATTTTATTAAAAAATCAAGCATCATCGCATATTCGAAAGAAGCGCTGGAGGCAATTCACAGCGATATAGAGCAATTTGCAGAGGCAGAAAAACTCACGGCACACGCTAATTCGATCAAAGTCCGATTTGAAAAATAGAGGAAAAGATATGGAAGAAAGAATAGTTACTTGTACAAGAAAAACAAAAGAGACAGATATCTCTTTGACGCTGAATCTTGACGGTTCTGGGAAAACAGATATCCATACCGGCATTGGATTTTTTGATCATATGCTGGATGGGTTTGCAAGACATGGTCTGTTTGATCTCAGTGTTTCTGTAAAAGGTGATTTAGAGGTTGATTGTCATCATGCAATAGAGGACACAGGCATTGTGCTTGGTCAGGCAATTCTTCAATCACTCGGCGAGAAAAAGGGGATCAGAAGATATGGAAATTTCATGCTGCCGATGGATGAAACGCTTGTCCTCTGTGCAATTGATCTTTCCGGAAGACCGTATCTGAATTTTTCAGCAGAGTTTACGGCAGAGAAAATCGGTGCGCTTGACACAGAGATGATTCGGGAATTCTTTTATGCAGTCTCCTACAGCGCGGCTATGAACCTGCATCTGAAAGTAATCGATGGTGGAAATAATCACCATATGGCAGAGGCTTTGTTTAAAGTATTTGGAAAAGCACTGGACGAGGCAGTGATGAAAGAACCTCGTATAAAAGAAGTTTGGTCTACGAAAGGAAGTTTGGCATAATGAATTATAAAAGGTTGATTCCTTGTATTTTTATCTATCAGGGGAAAGCAGTAAAATGGTTTGACAATTTGGAAATACTTTCCGATGATGTAGTGAAACTTGCAAAAAAATATAATGACATGGGGGCAGATGAATTGCTTGTGTTTGATTTGTCTACCACAGATGAGGAACATGATCATGCAATTGATCTTATGAAAAAAATGAATCGGGTAATCCGAATTCCAATGGTTGCCGGAGGAAACATAAGACGTCAGGAAGATGTGAAAAAGATTTTATATACAGGTGCAAAACGGGCAATTTTGAATTTTTCAAAGGCATTATCTGTAGAGTTGATTGAGGATGTCTCAAAACGTTTCGGGAAAGAAAAGATAGCAGTCTCCTTAAATGACTTCGATGCCTTATTTAAGCAGCAGCACCTGATTGAAGAGTGTTCCAGCTCGATCTTATTTATGCACAGGCTGGATTTGGATTCTGTGATGAACATTACAGATATTCCAAGTGTTGTATTGACAGATGCGATGGAGGAGGAAGAGATTCTCCAAATTTTGAAGTGTCCGGGAATCAAAGGCGTATCTGGAAAATTTATCAGCCAGCCGGACCTGGATTTTGCAGAATTTAAGAAGAAATGTTCTCAGGAAAATATCAAGATGACTTCTTTTGAAAGCATCATGGAATTCACAGAGTTTAAGCTGAATTCAGACGGACTGATTCCTGTCATTGTTCAAAACTATAAGACCGGAGAAGTTCTGATGCTCGCATATATGAATGAAGAGGCGTTTGATCATACAATTAAAACAGGCAAAATGACTTATTACAGCAGGAGCCGTAAAACGCAGTGGGTGAAAGGTGAGACATCCGGGCACTATCAATATGTAAAATCATTGACCATTGATTGTGACAGGGATACGTTGCTCGCAAAAGTAGATCAGGTGGGACCGGCGTGCCATACTGGCAATCCGACTTGTTTTTTCCAGCCTTTAGTCGGAACGGATTATGATGAGACCAATCCGCTGCAGGTATTTGAGACAGTGTACGAGACAATTGTGGATCGGAAAAAGAATCCGAAAGAAGGCTCGTATACGAATTACCTGTTTGACAAAGGAATTGATAAGATACTGAAAAAAGTCGGAGAGGAAGCGACAGAACTTGTCATTGCCGCGAAGAATCCGAATCCGGAAGAAGTAAAATATGAACTGTCTGATTTTCTGTATCATGCGATGGTGCTTATGGTGGAACGTGGTGTGACATGGGAAGATATCATTAAAGAACTTGCAGACAGATAGGTGTCTAAAAGACCTTCGGAAAGCATACATTAGAATAAATGATGTATGCTTTTTATAATGGAGAAAAAATATGACGGAATCCGAAAAAAGGAGAGAGGAACTGCTTAGGCGGGCAAGGACGATTTACAGTGACAAAAAAATCCCGCCTGCGGTACATCCAAGATATCAGTCGTTTTATACGAAATTGTATGATACACAGGAGGAACATGAGATGACAGGATCACACAGTACATTTGGAGTGCGCATGTTTATTGCTATTTTGTTGTTTGCCCTGTTTGTTGCAATGGACTATAAAGGAGCACAATACGCGGCGGTTGACAGCAAAAAGATTATTCAGGAGATTGAACGTCAAGTTGACATAGATTAGTTCTATTTGTTATACTGAGAATAGTTATCATATACAAGGAGGAAAAAACATGAGATCCATGATGAAAATTTGGGTTTCAGGTGCAAGCGGACAAGTGGGAACTGCAATTACAGATGTCGCCGATCCACTTGCATTTGAATTGTTAAACACAGATGTGGAAGAATTAGATATTACAGAGATTGACGAGGTGTTGAATTTTGCAGAACTCAACAGACCGGATGTGATCATCAACTGTGCGGGAATTACCGATGTTGCTTTATGTGAGAAAAATCCGGAGCTGGCATATAAAGTCAATGCACTTGGAGCAAGAAATTTAAGTATTGCAGCCAGAAAGATTGGTGCAAAATTAGTTCAGATTTCTACAGATGACGTGTTTGACGGACAGAGTAGTGAACCATACTGCGAGTTTGACGATACAAATCCTAAAACGGTTTACGGGCGTTCAAAGCGTGCCGGTGAAAATTACGTAAAAGAGTTTACAGAAAAACATTTTATTATTCGAAGCAATTGGATTTATGGAAAAGGCAAAAATTTTGTGAGCAGTCTACTGGAGCGCGTAAAGACAGAGCATGTGCTTCCGGTTGCATCAGATCAGTTTGGTTCGCCGACAAGTGCCAACGATCTCGCAAGATTGTTATTGGAACTTATGGATACCAACGAATATGGCACCTACCATATTACGGCGAAGGGAACCTGCAGCCGGTACGAGTTTGCAAAAGAGATTCTGAGGTTGACAGATCATAACGTGACGCTTCAGCCGGTACCGACAAAGGAATCCGAATTTTCTTCTGTCCGCCCGGCATATGCGGTGCTCGATAATTTTATTTTACGAATTTTGAATATGCAGGAGATGCCAGAGTGGAGGGAGTCTCTAAAAACATTTTTGAAAGAGAATTATGGAGGTACACGGGATGAGTAAAACAGAAAAGAAAAAGTTTGGATTGACCACACGTATTTTCATAAGTCTGATTCTTGGCGCGATCGCAGGTGTTCTTCTGCACTATTTTGTGCCGTCTGGGCAGATTCGAGATGACATTATTATCAATGGAGTATTCTATGTAGTAGGACAAGGCTTTATTCGATTGATGCAGATGCTTGTCGCACCGCTTGTGTTTTGTTCACTTGTCTGCGGAAGTATGTCCATCGGGGACACAAAAAAACTGGGACAGGTCGGCGTAAAAACAATGCTGTTTTACCTTGCTACAACCGCTTGTGCGATTGCGTTGGCGCTCTCGGTTGCCAATGTGATCGATCCGGGAATCGGGTTGGATATCTCATCCATTGAGGCGGCAAAAGATGTCGGAACCGCAGAGGCAACCAATTTTGCAGATACGCTGCTAAACATCATTCCGACGAACCCATTTTCTGCACTTGCCAATGGTGAGATGCTGCAGATTATTGTGTTCGCCCTAATTGTGGGAATTATTCTTGCAAAGCTCGGAGATCGGGTGGAGACTGTATCGAATTTCTTTGGTCAGTTCAATGACATTATGATGGAAATGACAATGATGGTTATGGCAGTTGCACCGATCGGTGTATTCTGTTTGATTGCAAAGACATTTGCGGGCATCGGATTTGATGCGTTTGTACCGATGTTAAAATATATGCTGGCAGTACTGGTTGGACTGGCGATGCAATGTTTTATCGTTTATCTTGGAATGCTTAAAATTTTTACTGGTTTGAATCCGATTATTTTTATCAAAAACTTCTTTCCGGTTATGGCGTTTGCTTTTTCGACAGCGACATCCAATGCAACGATTCCGTTGTCGATTGATACGTTGGCAAAAAAGATGGGTGTATCCAAAAAAATCTCTTCTTTTACAGTGCCGCTTGGTGCGACCATCAATATGGACGGAACCGCGATCATGCAGGGAGTTGCAGTTGTGTTTGTCGCACAGGCATTTGGAATTCAGTTGGATATGATGGATTACATGACAGTCATCGGAACAGCAACGCTTGCATCAGTCGGAACAGCCGGTGTTCCAGGAGTTGGTCTGATTACGCTTACTATGGTATTTAATTCAGTGAATCTCCCGGTGGAGGGTATTGCCTTGATTATGGGAATTGACCGAATTCTGGATATGACAAGGACTGCGGTAAATATTACCGGGGATGCAGTCTGCACAACAATTGTGGCTCATCAAAATAAGATGCTGGATCGTGAGGTGTTTAAAAACTCCGTTTCAAAATCAAATATATCAGGAAAGGAATAGAAAAGTATGAATTTTTCACTGGATGTCAGTGTTCCTGCATTAACTGTATTTTTTCAGGGACTCCTTAGTTTCTTCTCCCCATGTGTATTGCCGTTGATTCCGCTTTATATCGGCTATCTGTCAGGGGGTACAGGAAAACAGGGAGCAGATGGGAAAATACACTATCAAAAAAGCAAAGTAATGATTCATACGCTCTGCTTTGTCATAGGCGTCAGTTTTGCTTTTTTTGCGCTTGGTCTTGGGGTATCGGCACTTGGAAGTTTTTTAAATAAAAATCAGATGCTATTTGCCAGAATCGGTGGTGTCATTATTGTATTATTTGGGTTCTATCAGCTTGGCGTATTTGGAAACAGCCGTGTGCTTGGAAAAGAGCGCAGACTTCCATTTCATCTGGACAAGCTGGCAATGTCTCCGCTCACTGCATTGATCATGGGATTTACATTCAGTTTTGCGTGGACACCATGCGTAGGTCCGGCGCTTACCAGTGTCTTGTTAATGGCGGCGTCCGCAAACACAAAGGTTATGGGATTTGTGTTAATAGCCGTATACACAGTAGGATTTGTACTTCCATTTCTTGCAGTTGGTCTGTTCACAACAACGCTTTTGGAATTTTTTAAAAGTCATATGAATGTAGTCAAATACACGGTAAAAGTAGGTGGCGCGCTTATGATTCTGATGGGTGTTTTGATGTTTACCGGAAAAATGAACGCATTTACTGGCTACTTGTCCGGAGGCACAAATGCAAATTTAGAATCACAGGAAGAGACAGAGAAGGAATCAGAGGATGCGTCGGAAGATAAAGAAGAAAATAAAGAAGAGGAATCCAAAGAAACTGTCGTTCCGGCAATTGATTTTACACTGAAAGATCAGTTTGGAAATGAGCATACGCTTTCTGATTATAAAGGAAAGACTGTATTTTTGAACTTTTGGGCTACCTGGTGTGGACCGTGCCGAAGCGAGATGCCGGATATTCAAAAGCTTTATGAGACCTATGATACAGAAGGGGACAATGCTGTCATCATTCTAGGTGTAGCTGCCCCCGGACTTGGTCAGGAAAAAGATGAAGCAGGCATTAAAGCATTTTTAGATGAAAATGGCTATACGTATCCGACACTTATGGATACAACCGGAGATCTTTTCTCGGAATATGGGATTTCCTCTTTCCCTACTACGTTTATGATTGACCGAGAGGGGAATGTTTTTGGATATGTGAGTGGCGCTCTGAATGAAGATATGATGAAAAATATCATTGAGCAGACGCTGGAGGGAAAACGCAAATAGAAAAAATAGAATGTGCCAATGTGGTCACATTCTATTTTTTTATATACGTTATACAAGCAAAAGAAATGCAAGTACAGAGCAAATCACTTGGATGATAATAAATCGAATTACGACTTGCGTATCAGACCAGTTGTGATTTTTTCTCAAGTGGTCATGAATCGGAGTACGAGTATTTTTTAAAATTGATATTTTTAAAAAACGTTTTAAAAATATCTTCACAAGTCCGAGTCCACCGTCAACAATTAACACTGCTGCCAGCAGGATGTAAAGGAATGGATGTCCTGATTTGACCGTGATGATTGCAAGATAAAACCCAAGCGCACGCGATCCGGCATCTCCCATAAGCATACTGCTCGGAGAGGTGTTGAAATACAAATAGGCAAGTAAAACTGCGACAAATAAGAAGTTTGCATTTGTATACATACCAAGTACATCTTTAAAGATCAAACTGAAAGAAATCAGTGATACGGTACACAGGCTTGCACAAAGTCCGTCCACTCCGTCAGAGCAGTTTGTCACATTGATCGATACCCAGATCAAAATAATTCCAAGTATGACATACACCGCTTTCGGAATGACAAGTTCTGTCTCGAAAAAGTGGATGACCGTAGTATTATAATTTACGAATGTCAGCATAGTCACGATTGAGATGATCAGGTCTATGAATCCCTTTTTGTAATCACTCCAAGGAGTGTCCGCTGCATCATCCAGATATCCGCTTAGCATGACGCAGAAAAGTAATATCAGATAGATGATATACTCACGGTCAATTGGCAGAAACAATATACTACTGATGATAAAACAGAGTACAAAAGTCAATCCCACGCCTCGAATCTTTCCTTTTGAAAGTTTTCCGTTGATTGCAAACTCGCGTCCCTGATCCACCGGCAAAAAAGGAAGTGGAAACTTCAGCGCGAGAAATGTAATGAAAAACGTAAAGAGAATACCGGTCATGATCAGCTGAGTGGTATTCAAATAGTTGTTAAATAATTGATACATCATTTTCTCTTTTGTCCTTAATAGGCAATCCTTTCTTTTGTTTTTCTTTATTTTAACATATTTTGTATGGAAAGTCATTCTGAAAAAATGAATACGAGAATGTAAAAATATATTCAAAATTCCTATACATTTATCGAGAAATTCTATTTGCTTTGAAAATTTCGTTTTGCTACAATCATTTTATAAGATTTCAGCACAAGAGAGGGAAAAATCATGGAAATTATTAAAGAATTACCAGAAGTATTTGAGGAATTTGCAGAACAGAGAAAAAATTCATTTTTGGCAGTAAAAGAATTAAAAGACAAAGGTGTTCCGGTTGTGGGGGCTTATTGTACCTATTTTCCGCAGGAGATTGCACTTGCAATGGGTGCTGCAACAGTGGGATTATGTTCTACGTCTGACGAGACTATTTCAGAAGCAGAAAAAGATTTGCCGAAAAACTTATGTCCATTGATCAAATCCAGTTATGGTTTTGCAAAGACAGATAAATGTCCGTTCTTCTATTTTTCTGATGTTGTTGTCGGGGAGACAACCTGTGATGGGAAAAAGAAAATGTATGAATATATGTCAGAATTCAAAGATGTATACCTGATGGAACTTCCAAACTCGCAAAGTGAGGATGCATTAGATCTTTGGAAGAAAGAGATTATCAAATTCAAAGAATATTTAGAGAAAAAATTCAACACTACGATTACAGAAGAGCAGATTCGTGATGCGGTGAAGATGAATAATGCAGGAAGACGTTCTTTAAAAAGTCTGTATGAAGTAATGAAACATGATCCGGCTCCGATCAAAGGTCATGATCTTTTTAAGGTATTGTATGGAAGTACATTCAAGTTTGACCGTTCTCAGATTCCGGCAGAAGTTGACGCACTTGTCGCTAAGATCAATCAGGAGTATGCAGAAGGGAAGATGGAAGAAAAGAAACCGCGTATTCTTGTGACCGGATGTCCAATTGGCGGAGCGACAGAAAAGGTCATCAAAGCAATCGAGGAGAATGGCGGAATCGTTGTTACATACGAAAGCTGTACAGGTGCAAAATCTATTGATAAGCTGGTAGATGAAGAGAATCCGGATATCTATGATGCTCTGGCAAGACGATATCTAAATATAGGATGTTCTGTGATGACACCGAATCCAAATCGTTTAGAGCTGCTCGGAAGACTGATTGATGAATACAAGGTAGACGGTGTTGTGGAGATGATATTGCAGGCCTGTCACACATATAATGTGGAGTCGCTTGGAATCCGCAGATTTGTAAACGAGAAAAAGAATATTCCATATATCAGCGTGGAGACAGATTACTCACAGGCAGATATTGGTCAATTGAATACAAGGATTGCAGCGTTTATTGAGATGCTGTAGAGTACTGTGAGAAAAGGGTGGAATGTGTAAGTTCTGTCCTTTTTCTTTACTTGAAGTTTTCTCTTGAAGTGTATATAATATGCTAGGTTAGTTATAAGATGAAAGTCTTAATTTGTGAGTGAAAAGAAATAACTTACAGAATGGAGGATAAATGGAATTTCTTAAGAATCAGGATATGCTGATGGATATCATTGATAAAACAGATATTATCAGCAAGATGAAAGTTGGTTTCTGGGTCATTGAGTATCCCGAAGAAGGACAGCCGAGAATGTATGGAGATCCGATGATGCATTTGATCATGGGGAATGACAAGGAAATGTCACCGGAAGAGATGCATCAATTTTGGTTTGAAAGAATTGATTCTACCTACGTTCAGATGATAGAAGAAGCTATAAATAATCTGAAAAAAAATTATACAACAGAAGCGCGATATCCTTGGTATCATCCGAAAAAAGGATGGACTTTTGTTCGATGTGGTGCTTTCAGGGATGAATCGTATAAAGCGGGAGTAAGAATAAAAGGATTTCATAAAGATGTAACAGAGCAGATGGAGTTGGAAATCCGGGAGGATGACAAACACAAGGTTGTTGATTTGAAAAAATTGAAAATGTATTCTCCTTATTTCATAGAGATGTGTGATGAACTATTTGAGATAAATGCAGTCGACCTCACAATCCGCACTATTTTTTATAGAAAAGATAAATATTCGGAAATAACAGAGGAGACAGATATCTTCTCTGTCATTTCAAGATTCGTGCATCCTGATGATATACAGAAAGTGGAGGCAGTATTTTCTGAGAGAGGACTTACACAGATTGTAGAAGAGAATCAAATTGTTAAAATAGAATTTCGTACGAAAACACGTTTTGATACGTATACATGGGTGGAAGGAAAAGCTCTTTATGTAAAGACAGGAAATTTAAAAAAAATATTGTTTATCACTTATGATATTGAATCAAAGAAACAAATGTCTTTGCTTGCAAAAGAAAAAAATGCAATTTTAGATGCTTTTATTAATTTATATAAAGCAATTTTAGAAGTTGATCTGCTCACTGAAAAAGTGCAGGTTTTGAAGACGATGGGCGATCAAACACAATTGTATCAAGACAATACGCTTCAACTAGCGGATCAGTTGCCCAAAATGTTAGAGCAGTTGGATATAGAATCAGAAAGACAGGAGTTGCTTGAATTTTTTGAAATCAAACATTTGAAAGAAATGGCAGCACTAAAAAAGGAGCAGAGTTTGGATTTACGTTTTGAAAAAGAAAATAAGCAGTTTGAATGGATCCAGATTAAGATCTTATACTTGCCAGGGCGAGAAGACAAAATATATGTTGTATTTGGAAACAGCGATAAGGAACATGTATTAAATTCAATCGCAGAGAAGTTTGTATACAAAAACAGCGACTGGTTCTACTATTTGGATTTGAAAAATGACTATTTTATCCGATATTCAGGAAACGCAGATGAACATACGCTGCCACCGGAAGAAGGATGGGATTATAGAAACGCAATGATTGAGTATTCCAAAGAATGTGTTGTTTCAGAAGATCAGGACTGGGTAATCGCATGTATGGAGCCGGAGTACATGATAAATCGCCTTGACAAAGAAGACGGTGAATATCAAATTTCTTTTGGAGTGTCAGATGACATGGGCGGATATAGAAGAAAAGAGATTGTCTGTCGATATTATGATGAGGAGAACAAGATTGTATTGGTTCAAAGAAATGATATCACAGAAGACTACGACTATAAAAAGTCTCAGGAAGAAAAACTTGCCCTTGTCGAACGCGAGGCTCAAGAGGATGCACTTACCGGCACCTATAACCGCACCGGAGGACAGCGTCTGATTGAAGAATATTTGCGGCAGAACCAACATACGCAAAATGCCTTTTGATTATAGACTTGGATAATTTTAAGAAAGTGAATGATTGCATGGGACATTTGCAGGGAGATGAGGTCTTGAAAAAATGCAGCTTGCTTATGAAGAAGACACTTCGTCCGTCTGATATCATTGTGAGAATTGGAGGGGACGAGTTTGTTGCCTTTTTAAAAGACATCAAAAGCCGAGAAGAGATTATCCGCTATACCGAGCGCTTAGTTGAAGAACTGCAGATGCCATATATTTTTGAAAATAGAGCACTTTTTGTCAGTGGTTCTATCGGAATTGCTGTTACACCTGATGATGGAAATACATTTGAAGGGCTATATGAAAAGGCAGACCGTGCATTATACACTGTGAAAACAGAAGGGAAAAACAACTTTTCCTTTTATGAGGAAAGTTAGGTATAGGTTTTTATGAGGATCTTTGTTATAGTATAGTTAATAGAGAAGGAGTGTGAATAACATGGGTGAAGAAAAGAAACGCCTTCCGGTAGGAGTAGAAAATTTTGAGCTGATTATCAATGATAACTATTATTATGTGGATAAGACAGGGCTGATTTCAGAACTGCTCCGTAATGGTGGAATGGTAAATCTCTTTACCAGACCAAGACGTTTTGGGAAAACCTTAAATATGAGTATGCTGGAACATTTTTTTTCCATAGAGGGAGAACAGAGTATCTTTGATGGCTTAGAAATTTCAAAAGATACAAAACTGTGTGAAGAGCATATGGGAAAATACCCGGTTATTTCAATTTCCCTGAAAGGAATCAATGCTGCTACTTATGAGACTGCATTTGATTTTGCTATTCAGCTTATGCAAAGAACAGCGGAAGAATTCCAATTTCTATCAGATAGTGAATACCTGAGTGAACATGATAAATCCGTATATAGAGAACTTCTGGACAGTAATATGAGCGAAACTGTATTTTGCGGTGGATTGAAAATATTGTCAAAATTATTAGAGAAGCATTATAGATTAAAAGTAATTCTTCTGATTGATGAGTATGATGTTCCATTGGCAAAAGCATTTGAAAATGGGTATTACGATCAAATGGTATTTCTGATTCGTAATTTGTTAGAACAGGCGCTAAAAACGAACAACAGTCTGAAATTTGCAGTGATGACAGGTTGTATGCGCATTTCAAAAGAGAGCATCTTTACAGGTCTGAATAATTTTACCACTTTCACGATTACAGATGTTGACTTTGATGAATATTTCGGTTTTACAGATCAAGAAGTACGTGACCTTCTAACGTATTATGAATGTACGGATAAGTATGAAAGTATCAAAGAATGGTATGATGGATACCGTTTCGGAAATGTAGAGGTATATTGTCCATGGGATGTGGTCTCCTATCTTCGTAGTCTTCGCACAAATAAAGAAGCTGTTCCGCAAAATTATTGGGTAAATACGAGCGGCAATGCAGAAGTGAGGGAATTTATCAGACAGTCGAAAAGTGCGACAACAAAGAGAGAGATTGAATGTTTGATGGAGGGGGAAGAAATTATAAAAACCATTCGTCCGGAATTGACCTATAAAGATATGTATCATCCGATTGAAAATATCTGGAGCGTATTATTCACAACAGGATATCTGACACAGGCAGGTGCATTGGATGCACAGATGTACAAACTTAAAATACCAAATCTGGAAATTCGGGATATTTTTAAAACACAGATTATGGAATACTTCAAAGAAAGTGTAAAAAAAGACGGAGATACGCTAAGCCGTTTCTGTGAGGCATTGAAAAATGGAGAGGAAAAGACGGTAGAGGATATTTTTGAAAGTTACCTGAAAAAAACCATCAGTATCCGGGATACTTTTGTAAGAAAAACAAGGAAAGAGAATTTTTACCATGGAATTTTACTTGGTATCCTGGGTGTAAAAGAAGAATGGGGTGTATTTTCCAATCAGGAAACCGGAGAAGGATACAGTGATATCCTAATAGAAACAGAAAACGGTGAAACGGCGATTTTGATAGAAGTGAAATATGCTAATGATGAAACTCTTGATCAGGCTTGTGAAAGGGCTTTGAAACAGGTAGAGGAAAGGAAGTATGACGAGGAACTTCGGGAAAACGGAGCGGACAAAATTTTGAAATATGGGATTGCGTGTTATATGAAACGGTGCAAGGTAAAACTGGCAGAGGAATGATACGTCCCAAAACAATCTGAAAAGTCAAAAACCGGTTCGAAAGAATTTGTGAAATATATATAAACATAAAGGAAATATATGAGAAAGAATGATATTGTTACGAAATTGAATTTGTTACGCAAAAATGGTAATTTGGAGTGAATATCATTCAGAATAATTAAATATAAATGCAAGGGTATATGTTTTCTTTTGTCGAGAGAAATTAAAGGGTTGGAGTCGCATCATGGGCTTCAGCCTTTTTGCTTTCTATTAAGTATGTTACATAACAAAATCATTTGTGCTGGAGTATAACAATGAAGTTATATTATGGTTAAATGCTATTTAGACCAATAAAAAGTAATAAAATGTTTAAAAAGTAATAAAATGTGTTATAATTCTTAAGTGAAGTATCACATTTTTAGCAGGTAAAAAGAGCAGTTTCTGAAAAGTGTGGAACTGCTCTAAATGTGATTCTTCATAATTGTACCAATTCGCGGACGTTTTTCTGAAAAGTATATGGGGATTGTATTTTTCAAATCTTCTCAAAAAGCAATAAAATCAAGCGGTTTATGGCTGAATATATATGCGTTTAACTACAAATTTCTGTTTTAAGGCACGTCAATAAGACCTCCCATAGGGAGGACTGTTGAAACATATGAAATAAAAGCAAGGTTAGTTACGATAAGTATACGACCTTCCAAGGTATGTCATACTACTGCAACCACAGGCAGGGCATATGTGAATATCATAATTCCAGACTTCTTTCAGAAGTTCCGCAACCGAAAGTCCGGTATACCGTTGTTTGAATTTTTGATATCCTTGTAGTTTGAAGATGATTCTTAAACTTTCCGACTTCGTGCGGTTGTTCAGAAAACCATAGTAGCGGATTTTCTGGAAGCCGGACGGTAACACATGCATAAGGAAACGTCGGATAAATTCCTTATTTTCAAGTGTTACTGTTTTGGTTTCGCCGGATTTGTAATCACGAGCCGCAAAGGAAACGTGTGTATCTGTTACAGATTGAATACGTGTATTCGTAATGGCAATTCGATGAGTGTAACGCCCCAAATATTCAATAGCATTACCGAAGCCGTTAAAGGTCTCTTTGATGTACGGACACCAATCCATCTTGTAAAGAGAATCACGGAACTCATTCCAAGAGTAAGAATTCCGAAGTTCTGCACAGGAAGACGAGAAAACAAGTTTGCCGGTGACATAGTACTTTTGCAGATAGCAAAGAAACTTTCCACGAAATACTTTTGCCATTACGCGAACTGGAATAAAGAACTTTTCGCCACATCTGCGAAGTTTTTGGTCGACGGACAGACCACCGCCTGAAACAATGCAATGAATGTGAGGATGAAAGTTTAGTGTTTGTCCCCAAGTGTGCAGAACCTGAATGATGCCGGGTGTTGCTCCAAGATACTTCCTGTCTCTTGCGAGTTCAAGAAGTGTTTCAGAGGAGCATCTGTGTAACAGAGAATACAGAAGTTTCTGATTCCCATAAATCAAAGGGTTCAGTTCATGAGGAACCGTAAACACTACGTGAAAATAAGGAGAATCAATGACTTCCGCACGCCGCTTGTCAATCCAAAATTCTTTCAGGATTGCCTGACAGTTGGGACAGTTGCGGTTGCGGCAGGAATTATTGTGAAATTCCATGTGTCCACAGTCAGAACACTGGGTGATGTTGTAGCCAAGGCTACCGGATTTACAATTCAAGATAGCATGTGCTGCTTTTTCCTGTACGCCTGATACATAAGAATCCGAAGACTGGAAATCCTCATAGGAATACAGAAAAATCTGTTGGATTTTGGAAGGTTTATTCAAGGAAATCACCTCCCATCATGTCGAAAGGACTAACCGCTTTATGCATACTGTTAGTGGCAAGATGAACATAAATGGATGTTGAAGCCAAAGATTTATGCCCCAAATATGCCTGAATGGTCAGAAGGTCTGCACCATTTTCATAAAGGTGAGTGCCAAAAGCATGGCGGAAGGAATGGCAGGTAATACGTTCAGGCCATCCAAGCCGTCTTTCGTGTTCGTGGATATGCCTGGAAAGATAAAAAGTATCAATCGGCTGCGATTTATCACGTTGTTTTGGGAAAAGCCAGTCCACAGGCTTATCATAAGCAAACCAGTATTGTGAAAGGATTTCCAATGCTGTTTTTGACAGGAGAGCATAACGATCCGAACGATTCTTGCCATGAGAGATATGAATCCGCATGTTGCGACGTTCAATATCCTGATATTTCAGATGACAGACTTCGCCAATTCTGAGACCGGAAGAGTACATGAGGGAAACCATGGCTTTTTGCTTCAAGTCCGGAATGGTGGAGATGAAGGTTTTTACTTCTTGCTGGGAAGGTACGTAAGGCAGGTAATTATCAAATTTACGAAAAGGAAGTTGTGTCGCATCCCAAGGTTTGTGAAGTACGTAAATGGTAAAGAAACGTAATTGAGAGATAACGGCGTTCATGGTACGATCTGAAAGAGAACGGGTATCTTGAAGCCATCTAACAAACTGACGCATCTCATCCCAGGTAACATCTTCCGGGGATTTGTGAATCACGTCAGTTAAGAAGTCAAAGTATGCAAGGATGTATGTGGAGTAACTTTTGATCGTATGGTCGGTAAGACCACGGAGAGAAATCATCTTTCTGTAAGAATTAAAATATTTGTTCATAATGAACCTCCTGAAATAAATGTTGCTTGTAGTAAATAGTGAAAACAAACAGCAAAACGGAGGTGGGCGAATAAAAAAATCAGATATGTAATTGTTGAATGATACAAAATGTGATAGATTAATCATAGCAGTTCTTTTGTTGTGTGAGTTTGTTGTGTTAGGGGTAATTCAACAATATAACATATACAAAAAAACTGCTACTTTTATTTGAAAAAAGCAACGATTGTATTGTACGTAATGCTAGCCATCGCGCTAGCGATTTGGTACAATTAGAGTAATTAATATTTGGAGGTACTAATATGAGACTAAAAGCGGAAAATGTATTTAAACCTGGAGCGTATCCGGAATATACATATGTTTCCAGGAATTATGAAAATACAGGTATATCATATGAATTACGTTTAAAACAGGCATTGAGAACAGCGGGTTGCCTTACATCATTAATTGGACCATCAAAAATGGGAAAGACAATCTTATGCGAGAAGGTAATTGGATTTGACAACATTGTTGAAATTTCTGGTGCGGATTTTAACAGCAACACAGATTTTTGGGCAATTGTTGCTGCAAAAGTGGGGTTGCCTTATAAAGGAGAATTGACAACAGAAAGAGAGGTTAATGAAGGAAATAGTAAGGAAACAGATAGTAAAAGTGAAAAGTATGTTCTAGCGAAAGATACCGTTATTCAATATTATAAAGAGCACGATAAGGTATTAGTAATTGATGATTTTCATTATGCTTCGAAAGAGATGCAGACAAAAATGGCACAACAGCTCAAAGATGCAATTAGAAGAGAATTAAAGGTAGTCGTAGTTTCTCTTCCGCATAGGGCAGACGATGCAATTCGACAGAATGCAGATTTATCGGGAAGATTGAGTTTAATTAATATTGAAGCGTGGGAAAAAAAGGATTTAAAAGAGATTGCTTTAAAAGGTTTTAAGCAGCTTGACATTAAGATAACAGATGAAGTTGCAGAACAGTTGGCAGTTGAATGTCTTACATCACCACAGTTAATGCAGTATATTTGTCTGAGCATTTGCACATTGTTGGAAGACAAAAATGAGCATATTGTAAATTTTGATATGTTGGAAATGGCATATAAATTTACAACGGTTAACTTTAACTATTACGATGTGGTAAATGTAATATCTAAAGGTCCAAATCCGCGTGGAAAGAAAAGAAATTTATACAAAACATTAGATGGAAAAGAATTGGATTTGTATGGACTGATCGTGGAATCGTTAGCCAAAAATCCTCCGATTATGGAATTAGATTTTGACACAGTTTATGATAGAATCATAAACCTTATTCCTAAAACAGAAGGAAAACCGGATAGAAATTCTGTAAAAAGTCATTTAAATAATTTACAAACAATCCTAAAAGAAAAAGAAGAAATTTATAAAGCAATAGAATGGGAAGACGGAAAAGTGTATGTTCTGGATCCGTTGTTTTTGTTTTATCTGAGATGGGGGAGAATGAATGGATAATATGCTGAAAGAGTATATCGAAAAGTTGAAATTAGTGGATACTGTAGAGGAATATGAGGAATTTATATCGAAGCTGCACCAGATGATGAAACAAGAAACATATAAGAATGATATTGTTCAAAATATCAGGAATAAGCAAAAATATATGGTAAACAAATTTTCGAAAGAATCTACCCGTGAAAATATGTTAAAAGCAAAAGAAAATCTGTTAATCTATTTGGATAGTATTTTGTGTGAAGAGTATGAGAAATCATCACAATTTATCCAAAGGGAGCTTGAGAGATTTCTGAGGAATTTTTATTTCTTTTTAGAAGCGTTTAGGGAAGCAAAACCGGATAAGAGAGCATCGCTTACCACAGAAAATTTGCAAAAAATACAGATTGAAAATGAATATGATTTACAGCATTTGCTTTATGCAGTTATAAAACCACTATGTCCAGACGCCAGAAGAGAGGTAAATGATGATTCGGGAGTTGGAACAGTTAGAAGCGATATAAAAATTCTTTCTTTAAATACAATCATAGAAGCAAAGTGTACAAGAACATCAACAAACTTTAAAAAGCTGACAGAAGAAATAGAAGCTGATATTGTACATTATAAGGCGGATTATATATTTTTTTATATCTACGACAAAGAAAAAATTATAAAAGACAGGCATGTTTTTGAAACAAATTTTAACAGAAGTTTTGATGGAAAAGAAGTCAGGATTATTATTTTGCAACCTGTCAATATGTAAGGGATAAATTGGGCGGGACAGAGTTGAACAGGAACAGATTCCGTGTTCGCAAAAAATGAAATGTTACAGAAAGATGAGATGATAATATGATTGCACCAAGAAAAGTAAAATTTGAGGCGAAGAAAAAGGAAAATGAAAATATTGAATTTCGTACATTTTTAAAATGTAATGCGGATGAAAAAGAATTGGACGAGCAGTTCAAAAAACTTCATGAAGAGTTGTTTGCAAATTACGACTGCAGCAGATGTAGGAACTGCTGTAAGATGTACTGTGGCAGTATTCCAGAAGAAGATTTGGAGAAAGATGCAGAATACTTGGGAATTATGAAAGAAGAGCTTATAAATTCTTATTTGATAAAAAAAGAAAGTGAAAATACATATGTAACCAAGCATCATCCGTGTGATTTTTTGGAAGAAGACGGAAACTGTAAGCTGGGAGAATATAAACCTGAGAATTGCAGGAAATATCCATATACGAATCAGCCAGGACGGCTACAAAGTTTGTACAGTGTATTGGAAGCGGTAGAAGTATGTCCAATAGCATTTGAAATATATGAGAGATTAAAAAAAGAATATGGATTTGGTTATAGAAGATAAATTATGGATAGATAGGGAGCAGAAATGTTATAACAATGTTTCCGGGAGGACTGAACGAGGAACCGATAAGAGTAGAAAAGAAAATATATCCAAATGATCCATGTCCATGTGGCTCAGGAAAGAAATATAAAAAATGTTGTGGAAAGAAGAATTGATGCTAAGAAATGGTTGAGATTAGTTATAAGAGTGAGAGATTTTAAAGAGTATTCCCTAGTTTTATGTAGATTTGCTGGGAAAATCTTGAAAGACTCTATTTGATAGAGAACAACCGTAAATTAAAGTTAAATGCAAGAGAAAGAGGAGTGGTTGCTAATCTCCTTGAGCTGAAAGGGGGACTCTCCCGGAATAACTGGATATAGAACATGATAATGATGTTAAGATTAAGCATTTGGTAAAATTTCTACGGAATGGTGAGTATTAACACAGAGAGGATTTGACAAAAATGACACAATCGGGGGCATATAGTGCTGGAAAAAGTAGCGTATTGGCTTCATATAAGAAAAAGCATAGTGGTTTACGATTTCTGCATATTTCGCTTGCACATTAAGACCACCACACTTCAAAAGATATTTGCTTGAAGTTCTTTCCTAAAATGTATATAATGGTGTAGATTGGATGAGTTCAATCACATATCAGATGCTTCTGTATAAAAAATATTGATTTTTCACTTTGAAAAGTCAAAAACAGGTTCGAAAGAATTTGTGAAATATATACAAAAACAGAAAGGAAATATATGAGAAAACTAGCTTTAAATGATGAAATATTACTAAAAATCGAGAAGCCGGCCCGGTATATCGGGAACGAAGTGAACTCGGTGATGAAAAACAAAAATGAGGTGGATATCCGTTTCGCCATGTGCTTTCCGGACGTCTATGAAATCGGGATGTCCCATCTTGGAATTCAGATATTATACGATATGTTCAACCGCAGAGCGGATGTATGGTGTGAACGTGTCTATTCTCCATGGACGGATTTGGACGAGATTATGAGAAAACAGAATATCCCATTGTTTGCATTAGAGTCTCAGGATCCTATCAAAGAATTTGATTTTCTTGGGATTACAATTCAATATGAGATGTGTTACACGAACATTTTACAGGTGCTTGACTTAAGCCAGATTCCACTGTTTGCAAAAGATCGTGGAAATGATGATCCGATTGTCATTGGCGGTGGTCCGTGTACATACAATCCGGAGCCTTTAGCAGACTTTTTTGATATTTTCTATATCGGGGAAGGCGAGACCGTTTACAATGAACTGTTGGACGCTTATAAGGAGTGGAAAGCTTCCGGCGCACCTAGAAAAGAGTTTTTGGAGCGTGCAGCAGAGATTCCGGGACTTTATGTGCCGGCTTTTTATGATGTGACTTACAATGAAGATGGAACAATTGCATCTTTTGAGCCGAACAACGTACATGCAAAACGTACGATTGAAAAACAGATGGTGCTGGATATCACAAATACTTACTATCCGGAGAAACCGGTCGTGCCATTTATCAAAGTGACACAGGACCGTGTTGTACTGGAGATTCAAAGAGGTTGTATTCGCGGATGTCGTTTCTGTCAGGCGGGTATGCTTTATCGCCCGACGCGTGAACGAGATTTGGAGAGACTAAAAAAATATGCGTATCAGATGCTAAAAAGCACTGGACATGAGGAGATTTCTTTGAGTTCATTAAGCTCCAGTGATTATTCACAGCTCCAGGGAATTGTAAATTTTCTGATTGATGAATTTAAGGGAAAAGGGATTAACGTATCACTTCCATCGCTTCGTATCGATGCCTTTTCGCTGGATGTTATGAGTAAAGTACAGGATGTTCGAAAGAGCAGTCTGACATTTGCACCGGAAGCAGGATCTCAAAGATTACGCGATGTTATCAATAAAGGGCTCACCGAGGAGATTATCTTAGAAGGTGCCGGACAGGCATTTGAGGGCGGATGGACTCGTGTAAAATTATACTTTATGCTCGGACTGCCAACCGAGACGGAAGAAGATATGAAGGAAATTGCTCATCTCGCAGAAAAAGTAGCAAGACGCTATTACGAAATTCCGAAAGATCAAAGAAATGGAAAATGTCAGATTGTGGCAAGTACTTCATTCTTTATTCCGAAGCCATTCACTCCATTTCAGTGGGCAAAAATGTGCAACAAGGAAGATTACATTCAAAAAGCACATATTGTAAATAGCGAGATGAAAGCACAACTCAATAAAAAAAGCTTGAAATATAACTGGCACGAAGCGGATGTCACAGTTCTGGAAGGAGTATTTGCCCGTGGAGACAGGCGTGTCGGCAAAGCACTTTTGGAGGCGTACCGACTTGGTTGTCTATATGATTCCTGGAGTGAACATTTCCGGAATGACCTTTGGCTTCAGGCATTTGAAAATACGGGAGTAGATATCGCTTTCTATAATTTGAGAGAACGTGATCTGGACGAAATCCTGCCGTGGGATTTTATCAATATCGGAGTGACAAAGAAATTCCTGCAACGTGAATGGAAAAATGCATTGGAAGGAAAGGTTACACCAAACTGCCGGATGCAGTGTTCCGGATGTGGCGCGGCAATCTATGGAGGAGGTGTTTGTTTTGAAGGCAAGAATTAAATTTCGTAAATATGGGGTGATGAAATTCATCGGACATTTGGATATTATGCGTTTCTTTCAAAAAGTAATGCGCCGTGCGGATATTCCGATTGCGTTTACAGGTGGATACAGCCCACATATGATCATGTCCTTTGCCAATCCGCTCGGGGTTGGTTTGACAAGCGACGGAGAATATTTTGATATTGAACTTACAGAGCCGATTGACTTTGATGCGGCTGTTGAACGGATGAATGCAACGATGGTAGAAGGCATTGAGGTGGTCAATATGGTAGAGATTTCTGATGATAAAAAGCGTACAGGAATGTCCATTGTGGCGGCAGCAGATTATTTGTCCTTTGCAAAAAATCATGCTTTTCCGGATGACTGGAAGGAAAAAGCAGACATCTTTTTGGATCAACCGCAGATTATGATTGTGAAAAAGACGAAGAAGAGTGAAAAGGAAGTGGATATCAAACCGATGATCTATCAGTTTGAAGCGAGAGATGAAGAAATCTACATGCAGGTTGCCACAGGAAGTGTGGAAAATCTGAAACCGGAACTTGTTATGCAGGCATTTTCGCAATTTTTAGGATTGAATGCGGAAGAAATCACATTTGTACATCACCGTCTTGAAGTGTACGCAAATATCGGAACAGAGGATAACCGAGAACTAGTGAGTCTCGATCAGGTGTCATAATGGAGCGGAAATTAATCATTACAAGATGGAAAGAACAGGTCCTGACTTCGCTTCTGGAAAATGGAGAAATTGTAGAGTTCCATTGTTCTCCGAATGAGACGAAAGAACAGGCAGTGCTTGGAAATATTTATGTTGGAAAAGTAAAAAATATTGTTCCGAATATCGGTGCGGCTTTCGTGGAAGTTGCCAAAGGTGTAGAATGCTATTATGCCCTTGATGAGAATGAAACGCCGATCTTCACTCAGAAAATTGGGAAAAAACCACTTTGCATCGGTGATGAATTGCTTGTTCAAGTCTCAAAGGAGGCGGTCAAGACAAAAGTACCTACCGTCAGCGGGAAACTTAGCTTTACAGGGAAATATGCAGTTTTGACAACCGGAGATACCAGGATCGGAATCTCGTCAAAGCTTCCAAAAGAATCGAGAGAACATTTTCAGAAACTGGCAGCTTCTTATCAATCAGATGCATATGGCTTTATCATTCGTACAAATGCAAAAGATGTAGCGGAAGAAGTGCTGAAAGCTGAACTTGAACAATTAATTCAAGAGTATGAAGAACTCGTAAAAATTGCAGGGACGCGTGTATGCTATTCCTGTTTAAAAAAGGCGCCGAAGCAATATTTGAGCGAGCTGAAAAATATTTACCAGGACGGTTTGAAAGAAATTGTGATAGAAGATCCAATACTTTACGAAGAGACCATCGCTTATCTGAAAATGTATCAACCGGAAGATCTGGGAAAAGTGCATCATTATGAAGATACTCTGCTTCCTTTAGATAAGCTGCATAATATTGAACGGAAGCTGGAAGACGCACTAAAAGAACGCGTGTGGTTAAAGTCGGGAGCTTATCTTGTCATACAGCCGACGGAGGCATTGACTGTGATCGATGTAAACACCGGGAAATGTATCAGCAAGAAAAGAGATGAACGGACCTACTTAAAAATTAACATAGAAGCGGCGAAAGAAGTGGCAAAACAAATACGTCTTCGTAATCTTTCGGGAATCATTTTGGTGGACTTTATTAATCTTTCCGGAAAAGAGCTGATGGCTGAGCTGGTCGATGTATTTCAAAAGGAACTTCGTAAAGATCCGATTTCTACTACACTTGTGGATATTACAAAGCTGCAGCTTGTGGAAGTAACACGGAAAAAGGTAAGAAAACCGTTAAAAGAGGCGATAAGATGAAAAAGAGATTAAAAGATGTTTGGAAACCGATGTTGATTGTTGCTTTTTTATTTATTCTGGGCAGTTTCCTTCCAAATGGGAAACAGATTTTATTTTATATGGCAGCAGTCTGCCTGATACTGCTGATATGTTTTCTTGCGGCAATGTTTTTGCTCGACCGCTATCAGAAGTCGAAAACTCCGTACATGTCAGACTATCTGAAGACCTGCGATGCGAAAAAATTTTTAGAGCAGTGTGAACAGTTGGAAAGAAAGAAAAAAGCAGATACAGACAGCTATTATGCTCTCGTGCAAGATCTAATCAGCGCATATCTTGTCAATGGAGATTTTGCTTCTGCGAGGAAATGGCTTGCTTACATGGAGAGCAAACAAAAGCTTGCAGGCAAATATAAAGAGAATGTAAAAAATCTTGGAGTTCTGTGTGCAGTGATGGAAAATGATTATCCAAGAGCAGCACGATTGATAGAAGATATGCGTGATATGGTTCGAAAAAAACCGAAAAATAAGCATCTCAGACAAAAACTTGCCAATGCTGTTCTTGTATTAGACGCAAGGACAGGCGAACAGAAAGTTGCAAAAGAATATTATGAGAAGCTTTTTACAAAAGGAACCAGAAATCTTTCTGAAAAAATATGGTGCAAATATCATTTACTTGCAGCTTATGAGCTTGAACAAAATGAGGACAAAATAAAAGAATGTCTGGTGTATTTGGATCAGCATGGAAATAACACTTATATGGCGAAGATTGCAAGAGAGAAACGTAAGAGCATGGATATTTAAGGAGGGGATAACCTTGTCTAAAAAGGAAACAAAAACAAATGCAATGCGGATTTTGGAAAGAATGAAAATTCCATATGAAATGCGGACTTATGAATGTGACGAATTTACAGACGGTATTCATGTCGCGGATCTTCTTGGAATTTCATATGAAACAATGTATAAAACACTTGTGACAGTTGGAAAAAGTAAAGCATATTATGTTTTTGTCATTCCGATTGCCGAAGAAATTGACTTTAAAAAGGCTGCAAAATCTGTTGGAGAGAAATCGCTTGAGATGCTGCCTTTAAAAGAACTTACTGCTGTGACAGGATATGTGCGAGGTGGATGCACCTCCATTGGGATGAAGAAAAAATTTAAGACAATCATTCAGGAGGACGCACAGAAGTTAGACAAGATCATTGTAAGCGGTGGGAAAATCGGCCTGCAACTCATACTGCTTCCGGAAGATTTAAAACGAGCTGCCGATGCAGAATATGCAGATATTATCCACAGATGATCTTAAAAAACGTAAAAGAATGTAAAAAAGCATTGTTTTTTGTAAAGATAGATTGTAATATACAAACAGCAGAATAATTATGCAAGATAAGACAGATGGAGGAGTGCGAAGATGAAAAAAGTAGTAAAATTTGGCGGAAGCTCACTTGCGAGTGCAGAGCAGTTTAAAAAAGTGGGAAATATTATCCGTGCAGAAGAAAGTAGAAGGTATGTCATTCCATCAGCGCCAGGAAAACGATTTTCAGACGATGTAAAAGTGACAGATATGTTATATAAATGTTACGGAGCAGCTGTGAAAGGGAAAAAATTCACAGATTTACTGAAAGATATTCAGGAGCGATACAATGAGATCATTGAAGGATTAGGGTTGACGCTTTCACTTGAAGAAGAGTTTGAGATAATCCGTGATAACTTTGCAAAAAAAGCAGGCAGAGATTACGCTGCTTCACGTGGAGAATATTTGAATGGGATTATCATGGCAAACTATCTTGGATATGAATTCATTGATGCGGCAGAAGTTATTTTCTTTGATGAAGAAGGAAAATTTGATGCAGATAAGACAGATGAAATCCTGTCAGAACGTTTAAATAAAGCCGAACGCGCAGTAATTCCAGGATTTTATGGTTCTTTACCGGACGGGACAATCAAAACATTCTCAAGGGGTGGTTCGGACGTGACCGGTTCGATTGTTGCGAAAGCGGCAAAAGTAGATCTTTACGAGAACTGGACAGATGTGTCCGGCTTTCTGATTGCAGATCCGAGAATTATCTCGAATCCGAAGTCTATCGAAGCAATTACATATAAAGAATTAAGAGAGCTATCTTATATGGGAGCTACCGTTCTTCATGAGGATGCTATTTTCCCTGTTCGAAAAGAAGGAATTCCAATCAACATCCGCAACACAAATGCACCGGAGGATAAGGGTACGTTGATTGTTGAAGCTACTTGCAGACATCCAAAATACACGATTACCGGAATTGCCGGAAAGCAAGGATTTGCTTCTATCACAATCGAGAAGGCAATGATGAACTCAGAAGTTGGATTTGGAAGAAAAGTGCTTCAGGTATTTGAAGATAATCATATTTCATTCGAGCACATGCCATCCGGCATTGATACGATGACAGTTTTTGTACATCAGTCGGAATTTGAAGAGACAGAACAGAAAGTACTTGCCGGAATTCATCATGCAGTACAGCCAGACTCCATCGAATTGGAATCAGATCTTGCATTGATTGCTGTTGTTGGTCGGGGAATGCGTGCTACAAGAGGTACAGCAGGTCGTATTTTCTCTGCACTTGCGCATGCAAATGTAAATGTAAAGATGATTGATCAGGGTTCCAGCGAATTGAATATTGTAATTGGTGTGCGCAATCATGATTTCGAAAATGCGATTAAAGCAATTTACGATATTTTTGTGACAGCAAAACTCTAGTTGGAAAGGTGAATGATATGAATATCATGTTTTTCTTAAAACCTAAAAGTGAGGTTGCCCATATCTATGATGACGATACGGTCAGACAAGTTTTGGAACGTATGGAATATCACAGATATTCGTGTATCCCAATGCTCAACAGACAGGGAAAATATGTTGGGAGCATTACGGAAGGCGATTTACTTTGGTGGCTCAAAGGAAATCACAATCTAAATTTAAAACTTGCAGAGATGGTTTCCATACAGGAAGTTGGAAGACGCCTTGACTACAAACCGGTTCGAGCAGAAGCAAAAATGGAAGACCTAATGGAAAAAGCAATGGAACAGAATTTTGTTCCTGTAGTTGATGATCAGGGAAATTTTTCCGGAATTATCACGCGAAAAGATATTATCGGTTATTTCTATGACAAATTAGTAGTTTCCGATAAAGAAAAATAAAATTTTCAAAACAATATTTTGAAGGATTAGGAGAAAAAATGACAAGTATTCTGATTTTAGCAGTTATATGTATACTTATAGGTTTGTATGCAATCATAAAGGGAGATATGCCTTTGATTCGGAAAAAGGATATTAGAGATGTAAAAATGTACGCCAGAATCAATGGCGCTGCCGGCATTGCATTAGGAATCTTTTTCATCAGTTACTATTTTTTACAGTTCAGTCCTGTAAAGTTGTTTATCGGTTTATTTGTAATCTATGGAATTACGGTACTGGCTGAACTTTTTACAAAATCTGTCTAAAATAGTATAAAAAATAGTTGACGCCTATAAAGTCACATGTTATAATACAACGGTATGCCGCACAATGAGGTTTGCAAGTTCTGCAATGCAGACACCGTAATTGGCGAGTAATGATAATAGGAGGTGCCATATGTACGCAATTATAGCAACAGGTGGTAAACAGTACAAAGTAGCCGAAGGCGATATCATTAAAGTAGAAAAACTTGGTGTAGAAGCTGGAGAAACTTTTACATTTGACCAGGTACTTGCAGTTAGCGATTCTGAATTAAAAGTTGGAAATCCAACAGTAGAAGGTGCTACAGTTACAGCTTCTGTAATTGGAGACGGAAAAGCAAAAAAAGTAATCGTTTACAAGTATAAAAGAAAAACTGGATACCATAAGAAAAACGGTCACAGACAGCAGTACACAGCTGTTAAGATTGAAAAAATCAATGCTTAATCTGGTGTCGGAATGATTAGGGTAACCATTTATAAAAACGAAAAACATGAATGTGTTGGTTTTAAGGCGTTGGGTCATGCAGGTTACAGTGAGAATGGTCAGGATGTTGTCTGTGCAGCTGTTTCTGTGCTGACAATCAATACTGTGAATGCAATTGAGATTTTTACTCAGAATGAAGCCTCACTTGTATCTGATGATGAGCAGGGCTTAATCGATTATAGAATATCGGGAAGACCTACTAAAGAGACGACGCTGTTGTTGAAAGCTATGATTCTTGGTTTAGAGGAGATGGCTGACGACGAGAATTACGAGAAATATATCGATTTAACATTTGAGGAGGTGTAAGACCATGATGAAATTAAACCTTCAATTTTTCGCTCATAAAAAAGGAGTTGGTTCTACAAAGAACGGTAGAGACTCTGAATCTAAGAGATTAGGTGCGAAAAGAGCTGACGGACAATTTGTAAAAGCTGGAAATATCCTTTACAGACAACGTGGAACTAAGATTCACCCAGGTACTAACGTAGGACGTGGTGGAGACGATACTTTATTCGCTTTAGTTGACGGTGTTGTAAGATTCGAAAGAAAAGGAAGAGATAAGAAACAAGTTTCTATCTATCCAGTAGCTGAATAAGAATTTTACGAATTATAAAAGATTAGGCTTCAAATCTTATTGGTTTGAAGCCTTGTTTTTTTCCATCGGTTTATATTATAATAAAAACAATGTATAGAAAAGTAGGTGAGAAAGATGTTTGCAGACAGAGCAAAAATATATATCCGCTCAGGAAAAGGCGGAGATGGTCATGTCAGTTTTCGACGTGAACTATATGTACCAAACGGCGGTCCGGATGGTGGCGACGGCGGACGCGGCGGAGATGTTATCTTTGAAGTGGATGAAGGATTGAATACCCTTGCTGATTACCGACATAAAAGGAAATTTGCGGCAAAGGACGGCGAGCAGGGCGGAAAAAGACGCTGCCACGGGAAAGATGCAGAAGATATCATTTTGAAAGTGCCTGAAGGAACTGTGGTGAAAGAAGCGGAATCCGGGAAAGTTATCGCAGATATGTCAGGTGAGAACCGCAGACAGGTCATCTTAAAGGGTGGAAAAGGAGGTCTTGGTAACCAACATTTTGCAAGTTCTACCATGCAGATTCCAAAGTATGCGCAGCCAGGACAGCCAGCTCAGGAATTGAACGTACAATTAGAGTTGAAAGTGATTGCAGATGTTGGGCTTGTCGGCTTCCCGAATGTTGGGAAATCAACCCTTTTGTCCCGTGTTACAAATGCAAATCCAAAGATTGCCAATTACCATTTTACAACATTAAATCCAAATCTCGGAGTTGTAGATTTAGGAGATGGGGAAAGTTTTGTTATAGCTGATATTCCCGGACTGATTGAAGGGGCTTCAGAAGGTGTTGGACTTGGACATGAATTTTTACGTCATATCGAGCGTACAAAGATGATGATTCACGTAGTGGATGCTGCATCATCGGAGGGACGTGATCCGGTTGATGACATTTATAAGATTAATGAAGAATTAGAAGCATATAATCCTGAGATTGCAAAACGGCCTCAAGTCATTGCAGCAAATAAGACAGATTTGATATACTCAGAGGATGAAGATCCCGTTGAGCGTATCCGGGCAGAATTTGAACCAAAGGGAGTAAAGGTATTCGCAATTTCCGGGGTATCCGGCGCAGGAATCAAAGAGCTTTTGTATTATGTAAATGATCAGTTGAAACAATTAGAACAGGCTCCGATTACTTTCGAACAGGAATACTTCCCAGAAGAGGAACTCATTCATATTGATCTGCCATATACGGTTGAAAAAGAAGATGGCATGTATGTAGTGGAAGGGCCTAAGATTGAAAAGATGCTTGGATACACAAATTTAGACTCAGAAAAAGGATTTGCATTCTTCCAAAAATTCCTAAAAGATACAGGAATACTAGATGAATTAGAAGCTGCAGGAATTGAAGAAGGCGATACAGTGCGCATGTACGGGTTGCAATTCGATTATTATAAATAAGAGAGGAGGAAAATTATGACATCAAAACAGAGAGCGTATTTGAAAAGTCTTGCAATGGTTATGGATCCGATTTTTCAGGTTGGAAAATCAAGCATGACGCCAGAACTTACCAATGCAATTGCAGAAGCGTTGACAGCCAGAGAATTAATTAAAATCAATGTACTTCAAAACTGTGCCGATGATCCGAAAGAAATTGCACAGATCTTGGCAGAACGTACCCGCTCCCAGGTTGTTCAGGTAATAGGCAAAAAGATTGTGTTATACAAAGAAGGAAAAGATGATAAGAAGAAAATCGTACTTCCTTAGTGAATCATGAAAGAGGAAATAATATGAAGATTGGAATTATGGGGGGGACATTCGATCCCATTCATAATGGGCACTTGATGCTTGGAAATTATGCATATAAACTTTTTCGACTCGATCAGGTATGGTTCCTGCCAAACGGAAATCCACCGCATAAGTCGAGTGCTGCCATTGAGTCCATGACTGTGAATCGGGTAGAGATGGTGCAAAAAGCAATTCAGCCATATGCGTATTTTCGTCTGGAAAAATATGAAGTAGAAAGAAAAGAGATTTCCTATTCCTATCAGACGATGCAGTACTTTCAAGACCGATATCCGGAACATGAATTCTATTTTATTATTGGTGCAGATTCTTTATTTTCTATTGAAAAATGGGTACATCCGGAGAAATTGCTGAGAACCTGTATCCTTTTAGCGGCATATCGCAATGGCAAAGGAACACAGGAGATGCTAAGTCAGATTCATTATTTAGCAAGAAAATATGAATGTGATATCCGTCTTATGAATACTCCGGATTTGGAAGTTTCTTCCAGTGATATTCGAAAAAGAATCAAAGAAGGACTTCCAATCAGCGAATTTGTACCAGAGGCAGTTGAAAAGTATATTGCAGAAAAACATTTATTTGAGGAAGAACAAAATGAAGCAGTTGACAATACGTAAAATAAAAGAAGAAGTAAAGATGCATTTGGATCAGAATCGGTATGAGCATACGCTTGGTGTTATGTATACTGCAGGCGCACTTGCGATGCGGTATGGGGCTGATTTGGAAGATACCATGATCGCGGGGCTTTTACATGATTGTGCGAAATGTATTCCATCTGCTCAAAAAATAGAATTGTGTAAAAAATATAATTTAAACATTTCTGAGGCAGAGCAGAAAAACCCTGGACTTTTACATGCAAAATTAGGAGCATATTTGGCAAAAGAGATATATCAGATAGAGAATACAGAAATTCTTGATGCGATTTCCTGGCATACAACCGGTCGCCCACATATGACACTGCTGGACAAGATTATTTATATTGCGGATTATATTGAGCCAGGAAGATGCGAGGCGCCTGATTTGCAGGAGATTCGACGTTTGGCATTTACAGATATCGATGAGTGTCTTTATACGATTCTTCATGCCTCATTAGAGTATTTGAAGAGCAAAAGTGAAGTGATTGATCCACTGACAGAACAGACTTATCTGTACTACAATGAAAGGAGAATTTAAAGATGGAAGAGTCAAGAAAAATGGCAAAAATAGCCTGTGCAGCATTAGCTGATAAAAAAGGAGAAGATATCAAAGTCATTGATATCTCAAATGTATCAGTTTTGGCAGATTATTTTATTATCGCAAACGGAACCAATGACAGCCAAGTACATGCTATGGTAGATAGTGTAGAAGAAGAGCTTGAAAAAGCCGGATTCACATTAAAACAAAGAGAAGGCTATGGACTTGGAAGCTGGGTGTTATTGGACTTCGGCGAAGTGATTGTTCATGTCTTTGACAAAGAAAATCGTCTTTTCTATGATTTGGAAAGAATCTGGAGTGACGGAAAGATGATAAATATTGAGGAATTATAATTTATAAACTGTACAGAAGTAACTAGCATTTTTCTATAATTTGTAAAAACAATTATTCTGTAGCAAACCAACCAACAAAACGAAGCGTATTACTGGCAAAACCGGTGATACGCTTTTTTAATGCAAGTGGAGGAAATATAATTATAAATAACGAAATACCTAAAACAATTCCGGTCGCAGACTATGCCGGATATATTATGAAAAATTTTAAACCGGATGTCATAAAATTCAAAAAGCCTGAATCGGAATGGACAGAAGAAGAACATACAGAATATACAAAATGGAGTCTTAAACTGTCTATGGCACATAGATTCAAGCAACAAATACAGGAGAATAAACCCTTAACAAATAGGGACAAAAGGATTATAGAGCGTTTTAGAAGTGGCGCAGATTTCTTTGGCGAAAAAATATGTGGCAAAGAAACATCAAGACTATTCGAACAACCATATACTTTTGATTTATTTAATGAGTGGCAGGAAAAGCACTTTAAAGAACACCCGGAAGACAAAGATAAAACAATCGAAGAGTTATTTGACATACGGCTTTCTGAACAGAAGCTATATCATTACAAAGAAGTAAACGGCAAATATTATGGTGCAGAAATCCCAAAAGAAATACATTACACAGAATATTTCCGATATCTATATTTCAATGTAAAGTATGAATTTAGTGAGAAAACATATTACAGATCTATCCCATATACAGACAAGGATAAGCAAGAAAGTATATGGGATAGGGATCGCTGCTTCGTTGCACAAGAGATCAGTGAATGGAGAGTGGACGAACTAGAAGATTGGCAGCGAGATCTTATTGAAAAAATAAGAGTCGGTGTTGAACTAAAAGACAATGATATTGTTAAAGCAATGGGTTATTAAAATCTAAATCATGAGCCTCTTTAATCGAGGAATTCAACGATTTATGATAGCAACAACAAGTTCCAAACTAAATAAAATTCGTATTTTATTTAGACTACTAATCGTCTGAAACAAGCAAATATTGCTTAAAACAGAGGATAACGATTTTTACGAAAAACAGAAAAATCATGTTTGCGAAATGATATAAACGGCATCTGCTCAGATGCCGTTTACTTTTTAATTAATATTGATTACAGTCACTTTTTCACGTGTCATAGATTCAATGCTGCGACGAACACCTTGTGTTCCCATACCAGAGCCCTTTGTTCCGATAAATGGGAAGTGGTCTGGACCGCGTTCTGTTCGACCGTTAATCTGTACAGAACCTGCTTGTATTTTTTCTGCAATTGTGAATGCCTGATCAATATCCTGAGAAAAGATACTTGCCTGTAATCCATATTCCGATTGATTGCTCATCTCAATGGCTTCATCGACTGTTTTTACACGAATAATCGGCAATACTGGACCAAATGGTTCCTCCCAAGCTAAACGCATATTTGGTGTCACATGGTCAAGCAGCGTAGGATAGATTAAATTTCCTTCTCGCTGATTTCCAGTAATTAATGTTGCATTTTTCTCAAGTGCATCATCAATCAGACTCTGTACAAAATCAGCTGATTTCTGATCAATCAGTGGTACAATCATTTTATTTTCTTCTGGAGAACCAATTGTTACATTTTTTAATTCTTCAGATAATTTCTCAATTAATTCATCAGCGATCATCTCGTCAACGAAAACACGTTTAATAGCAGTGCAGCGTTGACCGGAGTAAGAAAATGCACCGGATACAATTTGTTTTGCTGCCAAATCTAAATTTGCATCTTTTACAACAATGGCAGGGTCTTTTCCTCCCAATTCCATGACAAGTGGAATCATGTTTGCCAATTTTGCGATACGTTTTCCTGTACCGCTTCCACCCGTGAAAGAAATCATGTCAATCCCTTGATGTTCGATCAGATAATTTCCTATCACAGAACCATGACCTGTCACCACATTTAGAACACCTTTTGGAAGACCAGCCCGATCTAGCGCTTCAATCATTTTGATTCCGCTGATCGCACCTTGTGTTGCCGGCTTGAAGACAACGGCATTTCCACTTATCAGAGCCGGAGCAATTTTTGCTGCTGATAGATTAACAGGGTAGTTAAACGGAGAAATAGCAAGCACAACACCTAGAGGAACACGGTGACTAATGGCAATTTTAGAACGATTTCCCCCAGGAAAATTTTCTCCGAGCATACTTTCACCATATAAATGAATTGCTTCTTCAATTGTAAAACGAATCAAATCAATTGTGCGCTCCACTTCTTTGACGGCATCCTGAAATCCTTTACCGACTTCTTGCATAATAGTCGTTGCAATATCTTCCTTTGATTTTTCAAGCTCTTCAATCCAATGATATAAATAGTTACCGCGATCTCTGATAGAAAGTTTCTCCCATTCCTTTTGTGCAATTTTTGCACTTTGGATAGCTTTATCTGCCTCGTCTTTTGAAATCGCCTGTACCGTACCGACAAGTTCATCTTTATAAGGTGACATGATTTTAATAACTTCTTTGCTTTTGCTTTCTTCCCACATACCATCAATATAAAATCTATAGTTTTTGTTCAAATTCAAATAAATCCCTTCTTTCATTTAATTTTATTCTTTTCTTTAACTATATTTTAATAATAGTAATCATTATTAGTCAAGAGGTAAATTTTAGAGTGAAAAAATGAGACAGAAACAACTTATGAAAAAAATATATATTATTTAGAAAATTGAGAAAGAATTTTTGACTGTTTACAATGAAAAACAAGATACAATCTAAAAATATATTATATTTTTATAATTTTTATGAGAATTATGAAATAATTTTGGAAATATGATGAATAAAACTCAGGGAACAGAAGAGGAGAGAAATAAAAATTAAAAGAAACATGTGATAGCAGACTGACAGATGATTAATCTGCCAGTCTGCAAAATATCTTATTGAAAGAAACGAAATACACCAATCACTTTTCCTAAAATCTCTACTTCTGATACAATAATAGGCTCCATTGTATCATTCTCAGGCTGCAGACGGTATATACCTTCTTCTTTATAAAAAGTCTTCACCGTTGCGCTGTCATCTACAAGCGCAACAACCATCTCTCCGTTAGAAGCGACAGAAGTAGATTCTACCAATACCATATCACCATCTAAAATACCAGCATTAATCATGCTTTCTCCTTTTACAGTCAGTAAGAATGTTTCATTATTCGGCATAAATTCTATCGGAATAGGAAAGTAGTTGGTAATGTTTTGTTCAGCAAGAATTGGTTCTCCTGCAGCTACTTGACCTACAATTGGCACGTTTACCATCTCTCGCCTTGTGAGATTAAATGTATCATCTATAATCTCAATTGCACGTGGCTTCGTAGGATCTCGTCTGATATATCCATTTTTTTCTAAAGTTTCAAGATGAGAGTGGACAGATGATGTCGATTTTAAATTTACGGCTTCACAAATCTCACGTACGGCAGGAGGGTAACCGATTCTTAATATTTCAGATTTTATGTATTCTAATATTTCTAATTGTTTTTTACTTATTTTTCCATATGCCATTTAGACGACCTCCTAGAATGAAGTTATTTTAATTAAAAATATTTTACCATAAATACACAAAAAAGGCAAACAAATGTTTAGAAAATATGTTCGTATTTTTCTTCAAATCTATTGACAAACATTTGTTCTTGTTTTATAATTCGATACAAGAACAGTTGTTCGGAAAATACGTTCGCATATAGTGGAAGAGAGGTATATGAGATAATGACAAAAGAGAAAAGATATTATGAGAAACAACGATTTGCACAACGGAGAATGTGGATGCTTTTGGCAACTATTTTATTTATAACCATTGGAAGTGCCGTATTTGGAAGTTCCTTTTCCGATGCACATGGGAATGCACAGGAAAGCCCAAATACTTATAAGTACTATAAAAGTATAGTAATTCAACCAGGAGACACTCTTTGGGATATCGCTCTTGAATATAAAACAGATGATTACGGAAGTACTCAGGAATATGTAGATGAGCTGAAAGAAATTAATTCCTTAGAATCTGATTCTATACAGGAAAGCCAATATTTAATGATTGCATATTACGATGAAGAGTTTCGATAAAAGATACCATGCCGATATAGCAGCGAGTCTTATTAGTGAAAATAGATGCTATATCGGTCTTTTATAGTAGAAATATATCTATACGACAAATGCTGATTTTTCCAAAAGATATAGACATTTACTGTCGTATAGTGTAAAATATACTTAAAATCCAGTATTTACGAAAGGAATCTTGTTTCATGGCTAAAGACATAAAAACATATTATGAACAATCTTATATTGACAATACACTTCGATTACGTGAAGTTTTACAGACATTACCATCATTTACAAAAGATTATTTTCGTGCTGTAGAACCGACTACATCGGCTAAGACAAGAATTTCTTATGCTTATGACATCCGTGTATTTTTTCATTTTTTAATTGAGAACAATCCAATTTATCACGATTATACAACAACCCAGTTTACCCTTCAGGACTTAGAACGTGTTGAACCGATCGATATCGAGGAATATTTAGAGTATTTAAAGGTATATAAAGCAGATGATAATCAGGTGATCACAAATGGAGAAAAAGGACTTGCACGAAAATTTTCTTCTCTTAGGAGCTTTTACCGGTATTTTTACCGTCATCAGATGATTGAAAAAAATCCGACTATTTTTGTGGATATGCCAAAGTTACATGATAAAGCAATTATACGTTTAGATATTGATGAGGTTGCTTTGCTGCTTGATTATGTAGAAAATTGCGGGAAAGAATTGACGGGGCAAAAAAAAGTTTATTATGAAAAAACAAAAACTCGCGATTTGGCTATTTTGACATTATTGCTTGGAACGGGGATTCGTGTTTCAGAATGTGTAGGTCTTGATATCAATGATATTGATTTTAAGAATAATGGCATTAAGGTGACTAGAAAAGGTGGAAGTGAGATGGTTATCTATTTCGGTGAGGAAGTACGTAATGCTTTGGAGAATTATCTTGAGACAACAAGAGCCAGCGCTACTCCCCTACCCGACCATGAAAATGCTCTTTTTTTATCGACCCAAAGAAAAAGAATGGGAGTTCAGGCAATTGAGAATATGGTGAAAAAATATGCCAAACAAGTGACTCCAAACAAAAAAATAACACCTCATAAGCTTCGGAGTACCTATGGAACGTCCTTATACAAGGAAACAGGCGATATTTACCTTGTAGCCGACGTGTTGGGGCATAAGGATGTAAATACGACAAAAAAACACTATGCGGCTATTGATGATATGCGGCGAAGACAGGCAGCCAGTGCTGTAAAATTAAGAGAAGAGCGAAATTAACTCTGCTCTTCTCTCCTGAATTTCCCAATGCTCAATGTCTATTTTTGCTTTTGGTTACATACAATCAGAATCTAATACAATTGTGAATGGTCCATCATTAATCAGGCTTACTTTCATGTCCGCCCCAAAACTTCCTTTTTCAACAACTGGTACATTTTCCTTGCATTTGGAAATAATATATTCATAAAGTTCTTCCGCTAATGCAGGATCTCCAGATTCAATAAAGCTTGGACGATTTCCTCTTTTGCAATTTGCATATAGTGTAAACTGTGAAATCAATAAAAGCTCTCCATTCACATCAGCAAGTGAAAGATTTGTTTTTCCGTTTTCATCTTCAAAAATGCGAAGTCCGATCATTTTTTTAATCAGTTTGTCCGCAATTTCTTTTGTATCCTCCTGCCCGACTCCAATTAGGACCATAAATCCTTTTCCGATTTGTCCGATTATTTTATCATCTACTTTTACAGATGATTCTGTAACACGTTGTATCACAAATTTCATGTTCTTCCATCCTCCTAAATCTCATCTAAAACTATTCTACATGATTCTGATAGATTTGTGAAGTTGTTTATTTTCCTATTGTAAAAATAAGAAAAATATAATAGTATTAAGCAGGTAGAAACAGTAAAATAGAATGTAAGAAAGGATTTTATAGATGAAATTACAACAGTTATTGAGTTTTACGAGAAAAGCAGTGGATGAATACCAGATGATCCAGGAAGGAGATCATATTGCAGTTGGAATCTCTGGCGGAAAAGACAGCTTGACACTGCTCTATGCACTTCATGGATTAAAACGGTTCTATCCCAACAAATTTGAATTGAGTGCCATTACAGTTGATTTAGGATACGAAGAATTCGATTTAGATCCAGTACATGAATTATGTCAAGAACTCGGAGTGCCGTATAAGGTAGTGAAAACGGATATTGCTCACATTTTATTCGAAGAGAGAAAAGAAAGCAATCCTTGTTCTCTCTGTGCAAAGATGCGAAAAGGTGCATTGAATGATGCTGTAAAAGAAATGGGCTGCAATAAAGTTGCTTATGCGCATCACAAAGATGATATTATTGAAACAATGCTTCTCTCTCTGATTTTTGAAGGAAGATTTCATTCATTTTCGCCGAAAACATATTTGGATCGTATGGATTTGACAGTTATTCGTCCAATTATGTTTGTAGATGAAGCAGATGTTATTGGATTTAAGAATAAATACAATCTGCCGGTTGTAAAAAGTAAATGCCCAGTTGACGGCTACACCAAACGCCAGTATGCAAAAGAACTTGTTAGACAATTAAATACTGAGCACCCAGGGGCAAAAAACAGAATGTTCACTGCAATTTTGAACGGTGATATCGAAGGATGGCCAGAAAGAATCTTACATAAAAGATAATTTTACAAAACAGGGACATGAGAAAAATTCCCATGTCCCTACCGTTTATAATTTTGCATCTGTAATATTATTTCTAAGTGAAACATAATCTTTGATGGCTTTTGCAGTTCCTTCTACACCGAGCTTTCCGCTGTTTAGACATAAATCATAACTCTTCGCTTCTGCCCATTCTTTATTCGTGTAATAATTGTAATAACTTGCTCTTTTTTTATCCGTTTTTAAGATCATATCTTTTGCTTTTGCATCAGTCAAGTTATAGAGTCTTGCAATTCTTCTGACACGAATGTCCAAATCAGCATAAATAAATACATTTACAACATTGTCATAGTTTTCCAAAGCATAGTCGGCACATCTTCCTACAAGAACACAAGGTCCTTCGTCAGCAATCTTCTTTATAGCATCAAATTGAGCCAAAAAGATCTTATGATTAATCGGCATATCTGAATAACTTCCAGAAGAATATCCAAGAGAGTAAGTATCCATCACTAATGAATAGAGAAAACTATTCGTAGGTTTTTCATCATGTGTCTCAAATAATTCTTCACAGATACCGCTTTCTTTTGCCGCTCTCTTTAACATCTCTTTGTCATATAATTTGATACCATAATCTTTAGCAATGACATTCCCGATCTCACGCCCAGCACTTCCAAATTGTCTTCCGATTGTAATAATTGTATTAAATTCACTCATATCTGTCACTCTCCTTTAAGTCTGAATACGAATTGTTTTAACATATAATTATTATACAACAATTTATGAGAAAAGTATATATTTTTATATGAATTTTACAGTTTAAGACGTTTGTTTTAGTTTGTTTAGCAGAGAGATAAAATAATCCGGAAGTGGAGCATCCACCTCAATATACTCATGCGTACGTGGATGAACAATACCCAATGTTTTTGCATGTAATGTCTGTCCCTGTAATTTGAAAGGACATTTTGCCGGTCCATAGACAGCATCTCCTAACAGAGGATGGCGTATATGAGCCATATGTACTCGTATCTGGTGTGTTCTACCTGTCTCCAATTGACATTTTATGTATGTATAATTTTTAAATCGTTCGATTACTTTATAATGAGTGACTGCATGCTTGCCGTTTTTATAGTTGACACTCATTTTTTTTCGCTCAATCGGATGTCTTCCAATTGGAGCGTCAATTGTCCCTTCATCTTCTTTTATAACCCCATGTACGATTGCGTGATATATTCGTTGTATGGAGTGTTCCTTTAGCTGTTCTGCTAAATCCTGGTGGACAAAATCATTTTTACAGACAAGCAGTGATCCGGTTGTATCCATATCTATTCGATGTACAATTCCAGGTCGCATTATTCCATTGATTCCAGATAATTGATCTTTGCAGTGATACATCAGGGCATTTACAAGAGTGCCAGAATAATGTCCTGCCGATGGGTGTACCACCATTCCTTTTGGTTTGTTAACAATCAAAATATCTTCATCCTCATATAAAATATCAATTGGGATATTCTCTGGCACAATATCCGGCTCTTGAAGCTCTGGTTTATCCAGAGCCAATGTATCAAGTGCGTTAAGTTTGTAGTTTGCTTTGACTATTTTCCCGTTTGCAGTCACATGTCCATCTTTAATTAATTTTTGAATATAAGAACGAGAAAGAGCTGGAAATTGTTCTGAAAGAAATTTATCTACTCGGTTTCCAGAAAATTCTTTTTCTACAGTAACGGTCTGTATCATAATTAACTCTCCTGTTCCTTGTTCTTTTTACGCGAGAATAGCTTAAACAGCATTTCAAGATCATCTTCTTTGTAATAGAATAAAATTAATACGATAAGAAGTCCAGCTGACAATGTTACATAAATATCTGCCACATTGAAAATTGGGAAATCGATCAATTCGAAATAAAAGAAATCAATTACATAATTCAAACGTATCCGGTCTATCATATTTCCAATTGCCCCGGATGCAATCAGAAGCAGACAGATTCGCAATGGAATAAAATGTCTCTCGTGCGGCATTTTTAAATAGAAAAAAAGTGCTACAATCAGAATTATAATACCGATAATAACAAAGAAAATTTTTTGGTTTTGGAGTATCCCAAAAGCCGCTCCACGATTTTCCAGATAGTGAAGCTGGAAAACATTTTCTATGATATCAATTGGAGCTTGATTTTTCAAATTTTCCACTGCAAGTAGTTTTGTGTATTGATCTAAAAAAATTGCAAAAATCATACTTAAAGTAGCTAATAAATAGCTGAGGTAATGATTTGTTTTCTTTTTCATAAGATTCTCCCTTCCTGTTTCATTATATGTATAGATGTATCGTCACTAAATAACGTCCCTTTTTTGTCTGAGAAAGCATTTCTTTATATTGAAAACGTCCAAGTCCTCGAACAGAAATAATATCGTCTTGTTTAATTTGGTATCCATTGGATGTGATTAATTTTCCGTTTACAAATACTTTTCCATTTTCAATGTATGGTACCAGTTTTGTTCTGGAAGAAGAAAATGCAAGAGCTAAAAGACTGTCTAGCCGCAAAGACGACACGGTGCCTTTTTTTTCTTCTATTTGAGGAGTATAAGAAAACTTCTCAAAATTTTCCGGCTCTGCCATAACAGAAGTATGACGTATTCTTTTTAATTCATCTTGGATGAATTGTTCCAGAGACTGATGAACAAACAGAATTGCAGAATCTTCCTGTACAAGGATATCACCGATTTTGCTACGTTCAATACCAAGATTTAAAACAGCGCCTAAATAGTCTCTGTGAGAAAGTGCCTCAGAAAATTTTTTCTGCAACGGTCTGATTTTCAAAACAGAAATTGGATAAAAATACTCATAACAAAAAGCATCAGGTAGAAATGCAACCATCTGACGCTCTGAGAAATCATAACCGCCAAAAACTTTGTATGTTGTATATAATTCTGTCTTTGGCATTGTATGAAGAATATTTAATTCATTCAAATTTAAAAAATCAGAATATGTAACAATTCCGCGTTGATAGGATAGCCTTGAAAGCTCAATCAATCTCTTTTGTAACATAAGTTCTTCTTTTTGCATAATACTTGTCCTAATATCTTGTCTTAATAGATGGAACATCAAAAGATGTATTCAATAGATCCTGCAAATCACCGGAGATATCTACGTTAGCCGGTGTAATCAGAAAAATATAATTTGAAATCTTTTGCAGATTTCCATCAATAGCAAATGTCGCACCGGAAGTAAAATCTATCAAGCGCTGTGCCACTTCTAAATCTAATCCTTCCAAATTCAGGATAACAGTGCGTCCACTAAGCAGAGTCTCTGTAACTTCTCTGGAATCGTCAACATTTGTCGGCTTAATCACACAGACTTCCATTCCGGTTGTCTTTCTTGCAGGCTGACGCATAGGTGTTACTTTGCTGCTTGCTGGTTTTGCATGCTGGCTATGCTTCTCTTCTGGAACATTGTATTGTTCTTCATTTTCTTCCATCTGCTTTTCTTTCTTGAAAAAATTTCTTTTTGGCTTCTCTTCTATATCATCGTATTCTTCATCATCAAAGAACTCTTCATCGTAATCCTCGTCCTCATCACTCAACTTCAAAATATCTAAGAATTTGTCTAGTACGCCCATAATTATTTTAATCTCCTATCTTACTTCTATACTGTGGTATAATTTCGTTCACCAAAAATCCCGGTTCCCACACGAACCATAGTTGCACCCTCTTCAATAGCAACTTCATAATCATTGGTCATTCCCATCGAAAGAATACTCACATTAACATTATCAATGTTTTTGGCGTTGATGTCAACAGATAATTTGCGTAAACGTCTAAAAATAGGTCTGTTTTCTTCTGGATTTTTCACATATGGGGCAATTGTCATAAGACCTTTGATTTGAATATTTGGAAATAATGCAATTTTCTCAATCAAAGGAAGTACTTCCTCTACTTTTACTCCAAATTTACTCTCTTCTTCCGCCACATTTACTTCGATTAAAATGTTGGAAACCACGTCTTTTTTAGCTGCTTCCTGATTGATTGTCTCTGCCAATCGCAGAGAATCCACAGAATGAATCAATTCTGTTTTATCGACGATATATTTTACTTTGTTTCTTTGCAAATGACCAATCATATGCCATTTGATGTCTGATGGAAGCTGCTCATATTTTTCAGTCAGCTCCTGTACTTTATTTTCACCAAAACATCGTATTCCTTCGTTATAAATTTCTTGCAGCATAGAAATTGGTTTTGTCTTGCTCACGGCAATCAAAGTGACTTCACTTCGTTCTCTTTTTGCTCGTTTACAAGCATCTGCAATTTTTTCTTCTACTTGTTGTAAATTCTCTGATAACATGATTAAAAACTCCTTTTAAAAAACAATATCATTTTCTTTGATTCCGGTACTGTCTAATGCAATCCGATCATAATTGGAAAGCCCATAGCTGTTTCCCTCTTCGACAATGTAATATTCTTCACTTTCACTTAAGATATTAATCTGCTTAAACATTGCATATCCTTTGTTGATATTATAAACGCCTTTTAATGATTTTTTCTCTTTTAGCTGATAAGTTTCTGTAGACTCCGGTTTAATGATCACATCATTTTCTTGAAATACATTCGGATCTAAATATACCGTTTCGTTTTCTTCATAATAAATATTAACCGGTAAAAATTCGGTAATACTTTCCCCATTTTTATCTGTAGTCTGCCGGAGTACCCCCTGCTCAGAGCTATTGCCGCCCTGTGTAATATAAGATTTAGGAACTACGTAAAAATCTTTTTTTGTCTCAGCAGATTTTGGAATCTTAAGCCCGGATTGGTCTTCCAAAATCAATTCAATATCCAAATAACGTTCGTTTGCATATCGAATCATGGAGTTGTCAAATCCGAGATAAGCCAAAATATGTCCGTCAAGCTCTTTAATTTCTAAATTTCCCCATAATGTCTGATTATCTTTTGAAAAACGGACTTTTACCGATTTTTTTTCTTTTAGTACATCATAGGTTTCTTTTGAAATCTCTGTTACTAATGTCCATGATTCATCCGTAACCAGCTTATAAACAGGATCGCCGGCATTCACTTTCGTATTGTTGGCAAATTCTGTTTTTTGGTAATTACTCTTATCAAGAGATTCCAAAGTTACCGTGTCTTTTGTCAACCCTTCCATCCCATCTACAGAATATACTACAATCCCATCCTCGGCAGTTGAATACAGATTCATGTCTGAAAGAGTTCCATTGCTCAAAGCGCTATTCAGTTGATCCATCTTACTTTGACTGGAAATACTCTGCAGAGAACTTTCCATTTCATTCTTAAATAAATACATGTCTGAAAAAGAAGCATCTTTAAAGCTTTCACTAAATGTCTGTATTTTTAAAGACAAGGCATTTTTTTGTTCTTCACTTAATGTGACATTATCCTCAGAAGATCCATTGGAAAATGTTAGTTTTTCGTTGGACAGTGTATAAATATTAGTTCCTGCACGTACTTTACTATTATCCGTCGTATAATAATTGATATATCCGCTATTATCAGCATAGGTTACGTTTTCCGTACGAATAGCGATTCCAGTGTATGCATTATCCTTTAGAATTGAACCTTCCCGCACCTCATAGGGAGTAATGCGAGGGGCTGTCAGGTACAGAATAATAGTCACGATCAGATACAAAAAAATGATTCCAAAAATAATCAATCCGATATTTATATATTTCTTTTTTCGATAAGTTCTGATATTTGATGTATATGATGACAAAACCAATCCTCCTAAGATAATTTTTTCATTGCACTACCATTAAGGTAACAGAAGCATTTTCCTTGATAAGACTCCTGCTCGTTCATTTTAGCAATCACTTCATCCTGCAGTTTCCACCAGCTGGTATTCCAATTAGAAAAAAGAGAGTCTTTTTCCGGAACACGACTGAATAAACGTTCTACAACAATTTCCGGTGATAAATGTTCTAAAAAAGCAATCAGTCTTTGGATATACTCTTCTTTGCTGTATATTTTGATTGTACCACTTTCATACTCATAGGACAACTTTGTATTTTTTGCAATATATAAAGAATGAATTTTTACAATATCTATTTTTAAAGCAGATAATATTTTTGCACTTTCAATTGCATCTCGCATCGAATCTCCCGGAAGATTCAAAATAATATGTGTGCAGATTGGAAAGGCATATGACTGTATCATAAGTACTGCATCAATATATTCGGCTAATCCATGACCGCGGTTAATAGTATCCAATGTATGGTAATTAACTGTCTGCAAACCTAGTTCAATGCTGATAGCAACTTGATATTTTTCACTTATAGATTTTAAGACATCTAAATATTCTTTTTGAATGCAGTCAGGTCGTGTGGAGATTGAAATTTCCACAATATCCGGACAGGATGCAGCCTCGCAAATATATGCCTGAAAGACATCCAATTTCATAAATGTATTTGTATAATTCTGAAAGTATGCAATATATTTTTTTGCCTTATATTTTTTTTCAATAAGTATTTTGGTACGTTCAAGCTGTTCTGTCACAGAAACCTGAGAAGCTAGTGCTTCAAATCCAGTTCCTACTTCAGAACAAAAGCTGCACCCGTTGCCGTCTAAACGGTTAGGACAGGTGATTGGAAGATTGATAGGCAATTTATAAACTTTTTCGCCATATTTTTCTTTTAAGTAATCTGAATATTTATAATATAATCTTTGTTCTTTCATCTCTAAATAGTTCCTTTCCGTCTGTATATTTTTTTATCAAAAGTGAATACTACTGTATAGATGATAAATAAGGAGGAAATATACATGAAATGGTTTGATAACACAAGTCTGACACTTGTCATTATCGGTGCAGTCAACTGGCTTCTAATCGGTATTTTTCGATTTGATTTAGTTACATTTCTTTTTGGAAATTTAAGCTGGATTTCAAGAATCATCTATACTGTCATTGGTCTGTGTGGTCTGTATCTGATCAGTCTTTATGGCAGAATTGGCAATATGGGAGATTCTTAACTATATAAATAGGGCTCTCATTGTGAGAGCCCTGGTATGGTAGATAGTAATGAATCCATTGTAGTATAAAGTGCATTTTTCGATTCGGCTCCCATGACAACAGAAATATACGGACGCGACTGACTATCCTGTTCATATAAAACAAGACATGCTCCGGCCTCATCTGTAGTTCCGGTTTTCCCACCGACCACTGTCACATTCTCCGGTGCCGTTCGGGTTCCGTTCACAAATAAATTGGATTGTCTCCAAGTCACGCTTCTTACAGAACCGTCTGGTTCCTTGATGTCTGTAGTGTAACTTGGCGAAGATATAATATCAACGAATTTCTCATTCTGAATTCCCTGATTAAAAATTAAATACAAATCATATGCAGTTGTATAATGATCTTTATCATGATAGCCATGCGGATTCACAAAATGTGAATTTGTAGCCCCCAATGCATTTGCTTCCTGATTCATCAACTGTACAAACGCATCGACGCTGCCAGAAATATGTTCCGCAATTGCAACAGCACTGTCATTCCCAGATGGAAGCATTAGTCCATACAATAAATCTTCTAACGTAAGCTGTTCGCCCTCTCGAAGACCTGCTACAGAAGAATCAGATGGTACAGATACTGCATTTTTACTTACCGTAACCTCATCTGAAAGTGTACCGTATTTCAATGCTAAATACAAAGTAAGAATCTTCGTTGTACTTGCCGGAAACAAACGGTCATGCATGTGTTCCGACAAAAATACTTTCTTCTGATCTACACCGAATAATGCAGCTGCATGCAAAGAAGAAGCTGCTTCGAAGTCATTCAGCGAAACATTTTCATTGGAAACACATAATTGATTCGCAAACAATTCCCCTTCATACAAATATCGATCATAGTTTGTAGTTTCATATTCTGTTACAATTTTTTCTTTTTTTGAAATACACCCAGCTGACAATATCGCAATGATAAGAATGATGGACAGCAGGCGTCTTTTTTTATCTATACATCTCACGCCAGTCCAAATCTCCTCTGTCAAGTGCAAGTACAATCAATTCAGCTGTTGCCAAATTAGTCGCCATAGGAATATTGTGCATATCACACAAACGCACTACATCATTTACATTCGGTTCATGCGGTTTTGGCGCCAATGGATCTCTCAAGAAAATCAGCGCATCAATATCATTCTGTCCTACCTGACTTCCAAGTTGCTGCATTCCACCTAAAGGTCCTGCTAAATACTTGTGAATAGACAGGTTCGTCACCTCTTCAATCAATCGTCCTGTTGTGCCTGTTGCAAACAAATTGTGTTTACTTAGAATTCCTCTGTATGCGATACAAAAATTCTGCATTAAAGTTTTTTTAGAATCATGTGCAATTAATCCTATATTCATATTTCCCACTCCTTACTGGTATTTTTTCGGTTGTAATCCTACATTTAAAACAAATCCAATTCCCATATAAAAACATACAATAGATGTCAAACCTGCACTGACAAACGGAAGAGAGAGTCCGGTATTGGGCAATACTCCTGTAGCCACACCGATATTGATAAAACTTTGAATCGCTATCAGTGCGGCAACTCCCCCGCAAATAATCCGCCCCGCAAGGTTCTGGGCTCGGAGCCCTATTAAAATGCATTGTATTACAATTAATAATAACAAAATTATGACGATACAACAACCCACAAATCCTAATTCTTCACCAATAATTGCAAAAATAAAGTCTGTATCAGCCTCCAAAAGGAAATTTCCGTTCTTTACAGAGGTTGTCGTATTGTTATTTAGTCCCTTTCCTTTCAGCTGTCCGGAACCGATTGCCATAATAGAATTCTGTTGCTGATAGGCAGTATCATCCGCATATTTTTCCGGTTCCAGCCAGGCAAGAATACGTTTTTGCTGGTATTCTTTCAAAAATGGCTGGTTTGGCATAACAGCGATGCTGACAACAATGATTGCTGCCGGAATTGCAATTGCAAGTGCAGTGCCAATGAACTTGTAACTCAATCCACCGATGTACATCAAAATACAAAACAGCGCCGCAATACAAAGTGTATTTGAAAGGTTTGGCTGTTTATAAATTAAAAGCAGAGAAGGTGCAATCAGTAAAACAGACTTTACAATTGTAAGTGGTTCCTTCATACGCGCTTCATGATTCATCAAAAATTTTGCGAAAAACAAAATCATAAAAATTTTAGTAAAATCAGAAGGCTGCAATGTTGTAAAACCTAAATTGATCCACCTCTTTGCACCATTTAATTCCATTCCCAAAAAGTGTACATATAACAATAAAAGCAGATTAAAACCATAAATCAGCCAATATAGATTTAATAGCCATTCATAATCAATCATAGAGATTATCACCATAACAATAATTCCCATTATGATACCAATAATCTGTTTCATCTGCGATGATGGCTCGGCACTTCCGACAGCTAAAACGCCAATTATGGAAAGTGCAAGCACCGACAACACTAATAAAAATTTAAAATCTTTTATATGATAGGGTTTCGATAGTTTCACGATTCTTCTCCTGTAAGTTTAATAAATATTGTTGAACGTGTAAATTGAACGTCAAACGTCTCCGGAGTTACTTCCATGTATTTTGAAATTGTCTTATACAATTCCAATTGTACTTTTTCTAATGCATCGGGTGTACAGTTTACGCGGTCTGAAACAAGTAATACTTTCAGCCTGTCTTTTGCAATTAAAACAGAAGGTTTTCTTTTGATTGTTTCAAATACGCCCATCTTTGCAGCACCTCCTAATGTTTCTGAAAAATACGAGTCAGTTTGGTGAAGAAACCGGTATTGGAATCTAAATTCAGGAACGGAACTTCTTCACCTAAAAGCCGCTTACAAATATTAAAATATGCTTTTCCTGCCATGGAGTCAAGTCCGATAACAGGCTCTCCCTGATTTGTTCCAATCACAATCTGTTCGTCATCCGGAATTGCTCCCAAAAGATTGACTGCTAAAATCTCAGTAACATCCTCTACTGACATCATATCTCCTCTTTTTACCATATCCATTCGGATACGATTGATGATCAGGTCAATTTTTTTTATCTGATTTTTTTCCAGCAATCCGATAATGCGGTCTGCATCACGGATTGCTGATACTTCCGGAGTTGTTACAATGACTGCGTGATCTGCTCCTGCAATTGCATTTTGAAATCCTTGTTCAATTCCGGCAGGACAATCCAAAAGTATGTAATCATATTCTTCTTTTAATTCTTCCGTCAGTTTTTTCATCTGCTGTGGAGAGATTGCAGACTTATCTTTTGTCTGCGCTGATGGCAGAAGATAGAGATTGTCATATCGCTTGTCCCTGATCAACGCCTGTTTCATACGGCAATTTCCCTCAATGACATCTACCAGATTATATACGATACGATTTTCAAGTCCCATGACAACATCTAAGTTTCGAAGTCCTAAATCCGTATCAATCACCACAACTTTTTTGTCTAATTTTGCAAGCCCTGCTCCTAGATTGGCAGTCGTTGTTGTCTTTCCAACGCCACCCTTCCCTGATGTAACTACAATAACTTCACCCATTTTAAATTCCTCCTACATGCTTTTTTATATCTGCGGGTCTGTTTGACATTTTTCTTTTGTGCTTTAAAAAGGGTTCTGAACGTATTTTCCGGTTAATCTCCTCGTATCTCTGAACCAAGTGAAGAAGCAGTTCCGGTTACAAGATCGGCATCATCTGCCAGATTAAAATATTTTCTAACCATATCTCTTCCGATCTCAGCAGGATAACCAGAATTATATCCATATGCAATACGTGCACTGACTGCAATCTGCGGTTCATCAGCTGGTGCGTATCCCACAAACAATACGTGGTCCGCATGCGCTTTGCTATGCTGTGCAGTACCGGTCTTTCCTGCCATTTGGATTCCGCCATCCCGCACGCTTTTAAAGCGGCTGTCGCGTTCTACCATCTGTTCCATACCTTCTTCAATCAAATCAAAGCTACTACTGCTAATTTCACTTTCCTCAATCTGTTTATATAATGTAGGCTCAAACTCTTTGACAAGATTACCGTCAACATCTTCAATTTTACTCAAAAGTGTAAGATCATACACGGTACCTCGATTTGCAATAGCTGTCACATATTTTGCAAGCTGGCTTGTTGTAAAGAGGTTTGTACCCTGTCCGATTGCAGAACGGACAGCATCCTCATCACTGATACGAGGTTCAGATTCTGGAATTTCAAGACCGGAAGTCTCTCCAAGACCAAACATCTCCGCGTATTTCGCAAGTTTGTCAGTTCCGACATCCGAAGAGTAATTTCCTTCAGATGATAAACCAAGACGATATCCGACATCAAAGAAAAAGTTGTTACATGAATGTGCCAGCGCACCGGTTACGGTTAAGTTGCCGTGCCCTCCAGGATAAATCCAACATTTCGGACTAGGGGTAATATTTTTATATGGTCCATAACATCCAATCGTAGTACTTCCGGTAATAATACCTTCTGAAAGCCCCGCCGCTGAGGATACCATCTTATAGGTAGATCCAGGTGCGGTTGTCTCTTGAGTAGCTTTATTGTAAAACGGCTGTGAAAGATCTACATACAATTTATTGTAGTAGTCTGAATCCATTGTATTGGCAAGTCGATTGTTGTCATATCCCGGATAAGAGACAAGTGCAAGTGTTTTTCCTGTCGCAACTTCAGTCATAACAAATGATCCGGTGGACGGTTCAACACCTAACTGCCCTGGGGTAATTTCCAGACTTTCAATCTTGCTGCGAATGAAATCATACGCCGATATTGATCCTGATGCAAGTCTGTTATATTGATCCTGTTGTTCATCAAGCGGAAGTACATTTTGTTCATATAACAGCATACATACCTGACTTCCACGAAGCGTTCCATCTTTGATCATGTACTGGTAAATAAGTTTTTCAAAATTGCTGTCTGTTTTCAGATAGTCATTGATAAACGTTAATATTCCCTGGTACAGTTCTCCGGCATTTGAATATTTTTCGTCGGAAGATACGTAATCCTGAATGACAGAAGTATCAATCCAGTTCTTTGAAATGGCATAATTCAAGTACTCTTTCAAACTGATTGATTCATCTGTTTTCCAAGCTTTATAGGTCTCATCGTTCGTATCAATTTTATCTTTCATAATAATTTCCGTCTTGGAAGTAAGTAGATCCGCCTCAATATAATTCATATATGCCTGCATCTCTTTCGACAGATCTTCATATGGTTCTGCTGATGAAGATTGCAGCTCTGTTATAATCTCATTAATGGCAGTATCCAGTCTTTGACTGTATGCAGCATAGACCTCCTGCTCAGTCGCCTGTGCCTCACTAGTCGCAAAATGATCAATATCTAAAATCTCATTTGCAAAAAATGCATTATAGATATCACCGACCGGAATAATAATATCGGAATTTCCCTCTGGATCTCTGGTATAATCAAGAGCCGTCGTCATTTTTTTCAAAATAATACCTGCAAGCTTTTCCTCTATTAAATTGTACGCCGTAATCTGCAGATTCTTATCGATAGAAAGATAAAGGTTATTGCCTGCCTTCGGCTCCTTATCTTTCTTGCTTTCAATAACTTTTCCCACACTGTCGACATATACCGTTTCTTTTCCTTTTTCACCTTGCAGATATTCATCCATTGTCTGCTCGATACCTGATTTTCCTACAATATCTGTCAGAGAATACGATTTCTGCTGTTCTTCGCTCAGATCGTCGTACTCTTCCTGAGAGATCTTTCCGGTGTATCCAAGAATGGATGAAAAATATTTACTGTCCGGATATTCTCTCAGAGATTCCTCTCCGATACTGATTCCTTGAAGATCAGATAGATTTTCCATGATAACCGCCACTGTCTGGTCACTGACATCAGAAGCAATGGTTGTTGGAATATACTTCTGGAAACTGTTTAAATGCATTCCATATCGGATTGTCACAAGCTGAAGGACACGGGATTTTCCATATTTTTCTTCGTATTTTTCCTGATCAATACCAAATCCCCAAGATTTTCCACGCTTATTCGCACAGAGAAAATCCATGACTTCCTGCGGCGTAGAATTTTTTTCATCTTCCGATAACTTATCAATTGTTGTATATCCATAAATATCGGCAAGAAAACGCAGTCTTCTGGTACCTTCCGAGTAAAGAAATTCATATTCATTATTAGAGTTTAGAATAATTCCAAAATCATTTACAATCGAATCTCCATTTTTTTCTACCATATCAATGACGCTATTGATTGTTTTATTAATAAGTTTATTTTTCTGTTTGGTATCTTCATAAGAACCATTATCTTCAATCTGTACGGAATAAGCGAGCTTGTTTGTAGCAAGCACCTCCCCGTTGCGGTCATATATAACTCCTCTAGTTCCTTGGATGGTTTTTGTCTTTTGAATCTTCAATTTGTAGTTGTTCAGGTAATCTTCCCCTTTTACAATCTGTAAATAGAATACACGCTGAATCAAAATTGCAGATAAAATACAAAAAACAACAATCAAAACAAATAATCTTGACTTTAATACTTCTAGAATAGAATCTTTTAGACGATTAAACAAATTTACTTGCACTCCTTTTTTCTTTTGCTTCTAATTTTTGGTTAATATGCAAAATAAGCTGGTATAAAATTAATGTTACTAAAATAGTATATATTAATTCCGGCATAATGATATGGTTCAAATAATATAGATAATTGAACCGACTTCGAATAATGAACATGAAAATACACACAATATGTCCATAAATAAAGTCACTTGCCGCAATCAAAATCAATGGAAGTTTAATATCCTCAGCGTAAAAAATCCGCTTGAAGAAACCATTTACATAGCCAATCAGCATAAAAACTAAAGCGTAAAATCCAATCAGCTCACTAAAGAATATATCGACAAGCAGACCGGAAAGAAAGCCGACAAACATACCTTCCTTTTTACCGCGCATGAATCCAAATGCTGATGTGATTACAATCAAAAGATTCGGTGTGATGGATGCAAATGCAATTTTTTGAAAAACGGTACACTCTAATAAAAAGCATACAACAATAATTAAAACAGTGATGACTCTTCTTTTCAAAACAGTACTCCTTTCTACTATTCTTCTTTCTCCAGCATCTCCTCTTTTGTAGTTGTAATGACAAGTACTTCCTGTAAATGTTGAAAGTCAACAGCAGGTGTAATATATCCCGATCTTGTAAGGTTGTTTGCATCCGTTGTGATTTCACTGACATACCCGATCAAAATTCCCTGCAGATATTTGCTGCTGATATGTGAAGTAACAACCTGTTCTCCTTCTTTTATTTCGGAACCATTATTTGCAAGCTGTTCAAAACGAATTTTCCCATCGTTCATCAGCGTTAAATCCCCTTTTACAATACATTTATCCGAAGTCGACAAAATCAGCGCGCTGACATTGCTGGAATCATCTATGATCGAGCGTACACGTGCCCAATTCGGTCCGACTTCTGTCACAATTCCCACAAGACCGGTTCCAGCCATGACATTCATATCCTTTTTGATACCATCTTTTTCTCCTTTATCAATGGTAAAAGAACTGAACCAGTTACCGGAATCATTCGCGGTGACATGTGCACCGACTTTTTTATAATCCGCATAACTTTGGTCAAGCGCATAAAGTTCCTGAAGGCGTTCTAATTCATAACGCTCTTGCTGCAGACGATTGTTCTCAATCGTTAATTCGTCCACAGTTTTCTGCAGTTTCTCATTTTTGCTTTTTACTTCTTTTAATGTTTCAAAATTTTGAGTTAGATCGCTCATCCACAATCCAATATTATTGATTCCTTTCTGCATCGGAACAATCGTGTAATTTGCCACTGTCCGAAGCGGCCCATTCACTTTATCTGTCACAAGTGACAGTCCCATCAAAATGATACAGATTAATGAAAGAATCAATAACCAATATTTACTTGCTAATGTCGTTTGATTTTTTGTTTTCATATTATCCCATCCACCTATAATTTTCATCTAACATTGAAAATGTCAATTTTCTCAATTCTTTTGATTGAATGATCTGTTTGAGACCTTCCACCACACAAACATCAGGATTCTTGACAGCTTGTGCTTTAATACCGGTTCTTCCTTCTATGTATTCGGCAAGTCCTTTCATATGAGCGAGCCCGCCTGTAACATAAATCCCGTTCATCTCAATTGATTTTCGGACTTCAGGCGGTGTTCGTTCCAATAGGAGGTCAATCTCTCGAATACAGGCAGCCAAAGGCTCTTTAACCGCCGCTCTTACAAGATTGACCGAAATCTCTTTCTGCTGTGGAACACCGGTAATCAAATCCCTGCCGGCAACCTCCATGGAAGTGTCCGTCTTTTCATCGAAGACATCAAAATGCTGCCGTAATTTTTCCGCAGTCAGTCGTCCGATCAAAAAATCTGTAGTATGACGTACAAGGCTGCTGATTGCATTGTCAAGCATAGCACCTCCGGTCTTTACTAATTTATTCAAGACCATACCGCCTGATGCGAGGACGGACAGCTCTGTTGTCTCACCACCGAAATTGGCAATAAATATTCCAGGAGAATTCTGAATATCCAGCCCAATCCCGATCGCATCTGCGACTGCCCGCTCTACAACATTGACTTCTTTTGCCTTTGCAGTAGAATGTACAACCAAATCAAAGAATGCCTTTTTTTCAACTTCCGTCACATCAGTCGGAACGGCTACTATATATTTTGAGCCACGTGCAAAATGGCGTTCCTTTTTCAGCAGATTGTTCAATAAGTATTGCATATCATAAAAGTGAGAAATCACGCCTTCTTTCATCGGAAAGACGACTTCTATATTGTCAGGCGCTTTTTCAAACATCTCATATGCCTCGTCACCCACAGAAAAAATCTCATCTTCATTTGCAATAGCAATTGTATTTTTTTCTCGCCATATGGCATTCTTTTTTTTATCATAAACTTTGATCTCATAAGTGCCAAGATCCAGTCCATATATATTTCCAAACATTGTATATCCTTTCGATTGTCATAAAAGCCTCTGTTCAGCAAAGCTGATATAACAATTATTGCCAATAATAATGTGATCTAATAATTCAATTCCAATCAGATTACCTGCATCTGTCACTCTTTTAGTCAGCAGTATATCATTTTTACTTGGTGTCGGATCACCGCTTGGGTGATTGTGCATCAGTATAATGGAAACTGCATTTTTCTCAAGAGCTTCTATAAATAATTCTCTTGGAGAGACTAAAGAAGCGTTAACTGTTCCTTTTGAAATATCAGTCTCACCAATGAGTTTTGATTTCGTATTCAGCATCAGAAGTTTCATGTGTTCCTGCTTCCGATGACGCAGATCTTCCATATAATAATCTGCGATTGTAGACGGAGACGTAAAAATCAGACTTTCTTTTACACTGGCCTTCGAAAGACGCTTTGCCAATTCCGAGAGGCATAAAATCTGAGTTGCTTTTACTGTTCCGATTCCTTTGATTGCCTTCAGCTTTTCCATTGTAAGCTGGTGCACTGCCAAAATATTGTCCTCTTCCTGCTCCGATGTGCGTAAAATATTACGCGCCATCTCCAAAGAGTTTGTACCTCTTGTCCCAGTTCTCAAAAGAACCGCGAGCAGCTCTGCGTTTGACAAGTTCTCGACTCCATAGCGGAGACACTTTTCATACGGCCGCTCATCTTCCAACATTTCTTTGATTGTGCATGTTTGATTCATTCTCTTGTACAGACTCTTTGACACGATAGCATTGCTATAAGAAGCGATAAATAATTGCAGATATAACAAGTCCAATAATGCTTGCGATTGTTATTTTGATATTTAATGCGAATGTAATAACCAATATACCGAGATTTAACACAATTGGGTTATCAAATCCAAAAGACTGCCCATAGTTCAACCAGGCAAATCCAGGCATATCTGCTGTAAGCGTTCCTATAAACCCGCCAAGAACAATCCCTGCCAACATTAAGAGAAATAACGCCCAGGAATTCTTCCCTCCTGCCCTCTTCATTTGTACTCCACCTCGTTTCTTACTCCACAAACTTTACTTATTTTACCACAATTTAAAATTGGTGTACATAGTTAACACATTAAATTTTTCTGAATAAATTGTGACGAATCAGTCGAAAAATGTAAATTCCTTTGCGATCATTTCAGCCACTTTTATTCCATCCATCGCTGCCGAAGTGATTCCGCCTGCATATCCTGCACCTTCTCCACACGGGTAAATCCGCAGATTTTCAAGGTGAAGTTCCTGATTTCTAGGAATTCGAACAGGAGAAGATGTACGGCTCTCCACGCCAGATAACACCGTGTCATCTTTTGCAAAACCATGTATTTGTCTGTCGAACACTTTTATTCCTTCTTCAATAGAATCACCAATTTCTTTTGGAAAAATTGCACGAACATTCGCAAACGTGTACGCTCCCTTTATCTGAGGTTTAATTTTTCCGAAATGCTCTGTAACTTTATTCTCACAAAAATCTCCAAAGCACTGTACCGGGACCGCTCCTTTTCCCACCTGATACGCCCGTTCTTCCAGCAATTGCTGAAATCTAACGCCAGCCAGCGGATGCTCCGAACCATAATCTTTAGGTGTTACTGTCACAATGATCGCACTATTTGCATTTTTCCCATCCCGCGCATGATAACTCATTCCATTTACGGCGAGCCGACCTTCCTCAGAGGAAGCATTGACGACATATCCTCCCGGACACATGCAGAACGAATAAACACCTCTTCCATTTTCCAAATTTGCTGCCACTTTATATGGAGCGGCAGGGAGATCGTAAGGTACATTTTCACCATACTGAGCACAATTTATCATTTCCTGGTCATGCTCAACTCTGACACCTACTGCGAATGATTTAGCGATCATCGGAATCTGTCTTTCATAGAGCATGGAAAAAGTGTCTCTGGCGCTGTGCCCGATTGCCAGTACAAGTATCTCTGCCGGGCAGCGGATACTTTCAGCATCAGTTGTCACCGTGATTGCCGTAAGCTTTCCGTCTTCCACATGAATATCCGTCATCTGACTGTGAAAATGTACTTCACCGCCCCAATCTAAAATCCGCTGTCTCATATTTTTTACAACTGTAATCAAAAGATCGGTTCCAATATGTGGTTTATGACTGTACAGGATGTCCTTTGGCGCACCGTTTTCCACAAAGATTTCCAGCACTTTTCGGTTCCTTCCAACTGGATCTTTGACAAGTGTATTTAGTTTTCCATCTGAAAATGTTCCTGCACCGCCCTCTCCGAACTGTACATTGGAGTTCGGATTTAGAATCTGTTCGTTCCAAAATCGTTCCACATCTTTTTTTCGTTCCTCTACAGAAGCGCCACGTTCATATACAACCGGACGATATCCATGCTCGGCAAGCAAATATGCGCAAAATAATCCTGCCGGTCCGCTTCCGATGACCACCGGTCGGTGTTCCATCTTCTTGGTACCGGAATTTGGAAAGTCATAAGGTGTCTCGTGGATGAGTGTCACCTGATTTCCTTTTTGACGTCTCATAATCTTTTGCTCATTTGAAACCTCCACATCCACGGTGTAGACATACATAATATTGGGTTTCTTTCGGGCATCAATGGACTGTTTGCGAATTTTTAAAGATAGTACCTCTTTTTCAGAAATACGAAGTATTTTTGTTGCCTTTTGAACCAACTCTTCTTTGCCCTTATCTGGAGTCAGTTTTATCTGATTGATTCGAATCATCTTTCCATTCCTTTCGCCGCGTGTTTCCCGGCAAGAAAACCAGTTGCCCACGCCCATTGTAAATTATATCCTCCGCAGATTCCGTCAATATCCATCAGTTCTCCGGTGATATATAAGTCTTTCACAAGAACAGACTCCATCGTAGCCGGATTTATCATATCTGTGCGGATTCCACCGGCACAAACCTGTGCCTGTTCAAAAGGATTTGTCTCCTCGATCTCCACCTGAAAATGCTTACACAGAGAAAACAATTTTTCCCATTTATCAGATCGGATTTCGGAAGCTTTTATATGCAATGGGATATATGCCTGCTTTAAAAACAACTCGCTTAGCTTACGATTAAATATCCCTACAAAGAAATCCTCTGCCGTTCTATCAGCATGTTGTCGTTTTCGTTCTTCCATCAATATGCAAAACTCGTTGTCATCAGCCTCAGGGAAAAAATCAATCTCTGCTTCTACCAACTTCTTTTCTTTGAGCGCCTTTGCTGCAAATCTGCTGATCTGAAAAACAGGAATGCCGGAAATACCGTAATTTGTAAGCTGAAGCTCTCCTGTGTCAGCAGCCTGACAATCTCTGTCGACCAGCACGGATACCTTCGCATTTGTGCGAACGCCCGCCACCTGTTTAAAATAGCTGCCTTTCCCGCGAAGTTGTACAAGCGCAGGGACAACCGGAGAAATCGTATGACCAAATTGTTTTGCCAATGCATAACCGCTTCCGTCAGACCCCAATACTGCGGCTGCCTTACCACCTGTCGCCAAAATTACCGCATCCGCACAATATTTTTTGTTTCCCGCCACAACTGTAAATTGCTCTTTTTTTTGTGAAACGAAAGTTACATGCTCATTTAGAATAACATCGACTGAAAGTTTTTCCAATTCCATCACAAGGACATCCAACACTGCGGATGCCTGTTCTGAAACAGGGTAGATATACCCCTGTCTGCTTTTGGTGAGAACACCTAACGACTCAAAAAAGGAAACTGTCTCTTTATAGCCAAATTTCTTTAACACAGTATCGACAATCGAGAGATCTTCACCGCGGAAACATTCTGCTGCCATATACTCATTGGTCAGATTACATTTTCCGTTTCCGGTAGATAAGATTTTTTTTCCGAGTTTATTCTGATGTTCTATAATTGTCACCTTCGCGCCTTCTCTTGCGGCCGAAATTGCAGCGACCATTCCGGAAGCTCCTCCGCCTACGATGATTACATGTCTTTTTTTCATAACTGTACGATTCCTTTTCTCACTAAATGTTCCAAAGACATGAGAATCCCAAGTTTTGCGTGCGGCCAGGTAAGTCCTCCCTGAAAATAAACTGCATATGGAGGTTTGATCGGTCCGTCGGCACTTAGTTCAATAGATGAACCTTGTACAAATGCTCCGGCAGCCATGATCACATCACTGTCATATCCAGGCATTGCCCAAGGTTCCGGTGATACATAGCTGTCAACCGGTGCGGCAGCCTGAATTCCCTGACAGAATGCAATAACGCCTTCCGGTGTGCCAAGTTCCACTGCCTGTATAATGTCATGCCTGCTTTCTGTGCTGTTTGGAATCACAGAAAAGCCAAGTTTTTCATAGATGTTTGCCGCAAAAATGGCGCCTTTTAATGCGCTTCCGACAACCGTTGGCGCAAGGAAAAAGCCCTGATAAAAAGACTGCATCACCCCAAGTGAAGCCCCTACTTCTTTTCCAAGTCCCGGCGATGTCAAACGATAAGCACAGTTTTCAATGTATTCCTCTTTACCGGCTATGTAACCGCCAATCGGCGCCAGTCCGCCACCTGGATTTTTGATAAGTGATCCGACAATCAGATCTGCCCCCACATCACTTGGCTCGATTGTCTCCACAAACTCTCCATAACAGTTGTCGACCATACAGATTACATCTGGTTTAATCTTCTTCACAAATGAGATCAATTGTCCAATCTGTGCAACGGAAAAGCTTGGACGTGTCTGATATCCTTTCGATCTCTGAATTGTGATCAGTTTTGTCTTCTCATGAATTGCTTTTTTGATATTTTCATAGTCAAATGTGCCATCCTCTAACAGATCTACCTGTCGGTATGTGATTCCATATTCCGAAAGAGAACCCTTTGATTTGCGAATCCCAATTACTTCCTCCAGTGTGTCATACGGTTTTCCAACCGGAGAGAGCAATTCATCTCCCGGTCTTAGATTGGCGCTCAGTGCAAGTGCAAGTGCATGTGTCCCACAGGTAATCTGCGGACGTACCAAAGCAGATTCTGTGTGAAATGTTTTTGCATAAACTTCTTCCAGCGTGTCACGTCCCTGATCATTGTATCCGTATCCGCTTGCATAATTAAAGCAGGCTTCATTGACACGACTTTCCTGCATCGCGCGAATCACTTTCAATTGATTAAATTCTGTCACCTTGTCAATTTGATCAAAACGATCTTCCAGTGACTTTTCTATTTCTTTTCCAAACTGATATACTTTTTCTGAGATTCCAAGCTCTCTATACATCTCTGTCATTTCAAACATATATAAGGTATCCTTTCTTGTATTTTCGTAATTATCACATCTACGACTTTGGCCTCATTATGATCATATTGACTTTTATCAATCCAGATCACATCACGTTCTCTTCGAAACCAAGTGAGCTGCCTCTTTGCAAAATGCCGTGTGTCTCGTTTTAAAATATAGATCGCTTCCTCAAGCGTGCAATCCCCGTCAAGATAGTCCAAAATCTCTTTATAACCAAGTCCTTGCATGGAGACCATATCTTTTGTATATCCCTGTTCTTTTAACGACTGAACTTCCTGCAATAATCCATCCTGCACCATCTGATCCACACGCAGATTGATGCGGTCATACAAAAGTTTTCGATCATCTGTCAAAACGAAGTAGCAGAAATCATAAGGCGACTCCTTTGTACGTTCTGTCTCATTATGCTCGGAGATTTTCTGTCCGGTCTGCTTGAAAAACTCCAATGCCCGAATAACACGTTTTACATTGTTTGCATGAATCGTTTCAGCAGATTTTTCATCCACCTTTCGAAGTTCTTCATGGAGATATTGGGCACCTTTTTCTTTTGCAAGCCGTTCTAATTCTTCTCGGTAAGAAGAATCTTCATTGCTTTCTGTAAAATCAATGTCATAGAGTAATGCCTGAATGTAAAATCCGGTTCCACCTACCACAATTGGAATATGTCCATTTGCGTAAATCTTTTCCATTGCCTGTTTTGCCATCTCCTGAAAACGCACTACATGAAATTCTTCATCCGGTTCTAGCTCATCAATCAAATAATGAGGTACTCCCTGCATCTCTTCTGAACGGATCTTGGCGGAACCGATGTCCATATATTTGTAAACTTGCATGGAATCGGCTGAAATGATCTCCCCACCGATTTTCTTTGCAAGCTCGATAGACGCTTTTGTTTTGCCGACTGCCGTCGGTCCTGTTAAAATAATAATTGGTTTCTTCATAGTTATCCCTACACAATTCTTTTGAATTTCTTTTCCAGTTCTCGTTTTGTCATGGCAATAATCGTCGGTCTTCCATGCGGACAGTGATATGGATTTTCAAGCTCTAAAAGTTCGCCAATCAAAGTTTCTACCTCAGCGGCAGATAGACGGGAATTTCCTTTCACTGCTGCCTTACAGGACATCGATGCGACTTTTTCTGCCACAATATCCGGTGCAAGCGACGAATGAATTCCGTCGACAAGCTGGTCCAGCATCTCTGTAAACAATTCTCTTTTTGCAATGCTGAACAGATTGTCAGGAACCGCTCGAATTGCGTATGAATCTCCACCAAACGGCTCAATCTCAAATCCAATATTTGTAAAAATATCCATATGTGTATTCAGCGCTTCTTCCTCCTGCATGGAAAGATTCAGGATGATAGGCGGGCTTAAATATTGAGAAGTAAACTCCCTGTCTTTCATGCCGCGAAGCGTCTTTTCATACAACACGCGTTCATGGGCTGCATGTTGGTCAATGATATAAAGCTGTTCATGAAACTCCACAAGCCAGTAAGTCTCAAATAGCTGTCCGATAATCTTGTATTCCTGTGCTGCTTTTTTTGTAAGCAGCTTCTCCTCGAAGAAATCCAACTGCTTTTCTGTTACAACCGACTTCTCCTCTCTTGGCGCAACCGCCTGTTCAGGCATTGGTTCTTTTGCAACTGTCCGCTGTTCAGGCACCGGTTGTTTTACAGCTGCCACTTGGCTTGCAGGCAAAGCTTCATAGTTCACGTTTTCTTGAATGACTGATGGCGCAGGAGTTGGTTTTACTTCCACCGCTTGCTGGTGGTATGCAGTCACCCTCTCCCGCATTTTTTTCATAAAATAATCCAGATTTTTTTCTTCCTCTATAACCGGTGTTTTTCTTTCTTCTCTGACTGGCGTCATTGGTTGTTCTTGTTTTCGCTCGACAATTTTTTCTGCTTTCACAGGAACTTCTTTTGCCTCAGGAAGCTCCACTCTTGGAATCAGTTCCGGTTCACTTAATGTCTGCTTCAGAGCATTGTAGATAAAATTGTACACGCCCTGCTGATTGCTGAAACGAAGTTCCATCTTCGTCGGATGCACATTGACATCCAAGTCGGTTCCGTCCATTGTAAAGTGCAACGCCGTAAACGGATACTTGTGCTGCATCGTAAAATCTTTATAAGCATCTTCGATTGCCTTTGCAATGATGTTGCTTTTGACATAACGTCCGTTGATAAAATAGTTCTCGTAATTTCGATTCCCGCGGGAGATGATCGGTTTTCCGATGAATCCCTGTACCTGTATTCCGTCAATCCTTTCGTTGGTTTCCAATAGATTATTGGCAATATCCCGCCCAAATACATGATAAATAATATCTTTTAATTTCCCGTTTCCGGAAGTATGCAGTTTTTCCTGACCATTGTTGATGAATTGTATAGATACCTCCGGATGAGACAATGCAAGTCTTGTCATCAGTTCACTGACATGACTTGCCTCCGTCATCGGCGTTTTTAAAAATTTTCTTCTTGCAGGTGTATTATAAAAAATCTGATGTACAAGAAAAGTCGTTCCATCCGGTGCACCCGTGTCTTCTATAGATTTTTCTGCGCCGCCCTCAATCCGATAACGGGTACCGGTAACTTCATCTTTTGTCTTTGTAATCAGTTCTACCTGTGCGATCGCAGCAATACTTGACAGCGCCTCTCCTCGGAATCCAAGTGAAGCCACCGTGCTCAGATCGTCTACAGAGCGGATTTTGCTGGTAGAATGACGCAAAAACGCAAGCGGAACTTCTCCTTTTGGAATACCGCATCCATTGTCTGTAATGCGTATAAAAGAAATGCCACCCTCTTTAATCTCCACAGTGACCGCACTTGCCCCTGCATCAATAGCGTTTTCTACCAACTCTTTTATAATAGAAGCAGGACGCTCAATTACCTCTCCCGCTGCAATTTTATCGATTGTAATTTGATCTAAAACTTGAATATTTGCCATAAATGCTTCCTCTTTTCACAATTACCATCTGTTCTTCAGCTTGTTCTGCAGACGATAAATCGTATTCAGTGCATCCATCGGAGTCAGATGTGCAACATCAAGCTCTTCCAGTTCTTTTAAGACATCATCATCCTTTACCGTGTCAAACAGCGACATCTGTGCCAGATCCACCTCATCGTATTTTTTCATCTTCTTTTTCGTATCCGCAGACTGCACGGAAATGTCACGTACTCTTGTTGTGATATCAGCCTCACTTAGTTCACTTACAATTTCTTTTGCCCGTGCAATAACAGATTCCGGCACGCCGGCAAGCTTTGCAACTTGAATTCCATAGCTTTTGTCTGCTCCGCCTTTCACAATTTTTCGCAGGAAAACAATATCGTCTCCTTTTTCTTTGACGGCGATACAATAGTTATTCACACTGTCAATCTTTCCTTCCAGTTCTGTCAGTTCGTGATAATGTGTTGCAAAAAGTGTCTTTGCCCCCAACAGTTTACCGTTACTGATATGTTCCACAACTGCCCAGGCAATACTAAGACCGTCAAAAGTACTTGTCCCACGTCCGATTTCATCTAAGATTAAGAGGCTTTTGCTTGTGGCATTTCGCAAAATATTTGCAACCTCTGTCATCTCCACCATAAATGTACTCTGTCCAGATGCAAGATCATCAGATGCTCCCACACGGGTAAAAATACGATCTACAATTCCGATATTCGCTGTCTCCGCAGGCACGAAAGAACCAATCTGTGCCATGAGAACAATCAGCGCTGTCTGACGCATATAAGTGGACTTTCCTGCCATATTCGGTCCTGTAATAATGGACACACGATTCTTTTTATCATCCAGATAGGTGTCGTTTGCAATAAACATATCATTTGGAATCATCTTCTCCACAACCGGATGACGTCCGTTTTTTATGTCGATGACGCCCTTTTCGTTAATCTTCGGACGCACATAGTTGTTGCGTTCTGCGACGAGTGCCAATGATGCAAACACATCGATCTGCGCGATTGCCTTCGCTGTCTTTTGAATTCGAACGACCTCATCTGCAATCGTGTCTCGAACATTGCAATACAGTTCATATTCCAACGCATACAGCTTATCTTCTGCGCCTAAAATAGTATCTTCCAATTCTTTCAATCTCGGAATGATATAACGCTCTGCATTGGCGAGTGTCTGTTTTCTTGTATAGTAATCCGGGACAAGTTCCTTGTAGGAATTCGTCACCTCTAAATAATAGCCAAATACTTTATTGTACTTGATTTTTAAATTTTTGATGCCTGTCTTTTCCCGCTCTTCTGCTTCCAGCTCAGCAAGCCAGGTCTTTCCTTCCGTCTTTGCATTGCGAAGCTTATCTACATCCGGGTGATAGCCTTCTTTGATAATACCGCCCTCTTTCATTGCAAGCGGCGGTTCCTCGCAGATTGCATGCTGAATTAACTGGCACAACTCTTCAAGTGTATCTAACTCTTCATATAATTCTTGCAAAAGTGGAGTCTTCATATCTCCCAAAATATATTTGATATGCGGAAGCATCTCCAAAGAACTTTTAAATGCAATCAAATCTCTCGGATTTGCTGACTGGTAACTGATCTTACTGATCAGACGTTCCAGGTCATATACCGGTGTTAAATATTCCCGGATCTCTTCTCTGGAAATCGCATCATCTTTTAGCTCACCTACTGCATCTAGTCGCTTTATGACCTCTTCTTTATGAATAAGTGGTTGCTCCACAAAACTTCTAAGTGTTCTGGCTCCCATTGCAGTCTTCGTCTTATCAAGCACCCATAGCAAAGAACCTCTTTTTTGCTTTTCGCGCAAAGTCTCACACAGCTCCAGATTTCGTCTGGAGGAGCTGTCAAGGAGCATGTATTTTCCGGTTGTGTAGCTGATGATGCCTGTCAGATGTGCAAGTGAAGTCTTCTGCGTCTCATACAGATATTGAAGCAGTGCACCGGCAGCGATCAAACCACAGTTATAATCTGTCAGTCCAAGTCCTTCCAACGAAGATACTTTAAAGTGGTCTTTTAATACTTTTGTACACATCCCATCATCAAAATACCATGCATCTAATGAATAAATCGTGATTCCAAGCCGATTTTTCAGATCCTCAAGATCTAGTCCGCTCATATAAAGTGATTCATTACAGATGATCTCAGATGGAGAAAACTTTGCAATCTCATCTAAAAGCTTTCTCCCGCTGTCGAGTTCTGTCACAAAATAATCTCCGGTGGAGACATCTGCTACCGAAAGTCCATAGCGGTCGGCAATGTAAACAATACACATAATATAATTATTTTTTGTCTCATCCAACGCCTGTGTGTTAATATTCGTCCCAGGAGTCACAATACGAACCACTTCACGCTTTACGATACCTTTTGCAAGCTTTGGATCTTCCACCTGCTCACAGATTGCAACTTTATATCCCTTTTGTACTAATTTTGTCAGATATCCCTCTACAGCATGATAAGGAACGCCGCACATCGGTGCCCGTTCCTCAAGTCCACAGTTTTTTCCGGTTAATGTAATGTCCAGTTCTTTGGTGACGGTAAGCGCATCATCAAAGAACATTTCATAAAAATCACCTAATCTATAAAATAAGATGCAGTCTTTGTACTGTTCTTTTGTCTCCATATATTGCTGCATCATTGGAGTTAATGTACTACTACTCATATTTTCCCCTTAACATTGTTTTTCTATTAGTAAATCTTCCTATTTAAATTACATCAACAATGATAACAAACTTTAGGAATCTTTTCAATGAAAAAAGCAGTCTCCTACATACAATCATTACTGCTGTACCAAAAACCTTATCTCAATTCCAAAACAATTCGTTTCAATGCTTTTCTAGAGCACATGATATTTCGGTTTCTCCTCTCCATAAATCCAATACAGCAGATAACCGCTCAAAAAAATCCCAAGTGCGCACAGCCCGGAGAAAATAATTGTAAACGGAAGACAGATTTGACCGAACAGCTGAAATGGCTGATCACTGTAATCCCAGACAGCCCAGCCCAACCATTTATTGACGATTATTCCTGTGATAAACTCTCCAGCAGTCACGAATATCGTGCACCGAAGTACCTGCATCCAAAGTGGATCACTCCATTTTACTGCCATCCCCTGTACTCCAAAAAACAACAGACAAAATCCTCCAAGCAAAAACATAGACCAATGCGAAAAACCGCGAAAAATCATCTCAAACGTGTAGTAAAGGGTCCCTCCAAGCGTCCATAAAAATAAATATTCACTGAGTTTTTTCATTAAAAAACGTCCTTCCCATGTAATTTCCATATTACATAGTTTGGACGCTTTTTCAAAAATTATAGTTGGAAGTTATTTCATTTCTCCAAGATAATAAAATCCTTTACATTCCTTCAGGTTCACATCAACAATTTTCCCGATAAGACTTTCATCTCCCTTAAAATGAACCAAGATGTTATTGCTCAGACGACCTGTCACAAGTGAGTCGTCATGATCGTTCATGGATTCTACCAAAACAGGCTGTGTAGTTCCTGCGTGTACACTGCACACCTCTGCGGAAATCTCCTGAACTTCTTTTAACAGACGGTCAAAACGATTTTTCACAACATCGTCAGGTATCTGATTCTCCATAATAGCAGCAGGTGTTCCGGTCCGTTTAGAGTAGATGAATGTAAATGCACTGTCATAGCGAACCTTTTTCACGACATCCATTGTCTCCAGAAAATCTTCCTCTGTCTCGCCTGGGAATCCGACAATGATATCAGTTGTCAGCGAAATATCCGGCACTGCTTCTTTAATTTTGCGTACCAACTCCAAATACTGCTCTTTTGTATAATGCCGATTCATCTTTTTCAGAATCTCAGTACTTCCTGACTGAACCGGAAGGTGCAGATGTTTACAGATCTTCTTAGAGTGACGCATCACCTCAATCAATTCATCGGATAAATCTTTTGGATGGGAGGTCATGAAACGAATTCGTTCCAACCCTTCAATTTTTTCAATTTCCTGTAAAAGCTCTGCAAAAGTCATCGGCTCATCCAAATTTTTCCCATAAGAATTGACATTCTGTCCAAGCAGCATCACTTCCACAACACCGTCGGCAACAAGTGTTTCAATCTCCCGGATAATATCTTTTGGATTTCGGCTCCGCTCACGTCCGCGGACATATGGAACGATACAATAACTGCAGAAATTATTACATCCAAACATGATATTGACTCCGGATTTGAACGAAAACTTGCGCTCACTTGGAAGATCTTCTACGATCTTATCTGTATCTTTCCAGATATCAATGACCATTCTCTCTGACTCGAAACGAGTGGCAATAAGTTCTGCAAATTTATAAATATTATGTGTTCCGAAAATCAAATCTACAAAGCGATAACTTTTCTTTAATTTTTCTACAACTTCCGGTTCTTGCATCATGCATCCGCAAAGTCCGATCATCATGTGTGGATTGGATTTTTTGACATGTTTCAGCTGACCAAGACGTCCGTAAACACGCATATTTGCATTTTCACGTACTGTACATGTATTGTAAATGACAAAATCCGCTTTGTCTTCATCAGGCTCCTCCACATATCCAATCTGTTCGAGCACACCGACAAGTTTTTCTGAATCCCTTGCATTCATCTGACATCCGAATGTTGTCACACAAAACGTCAATGGTCTTTGCAGTTCATCTGATATCTGTTTCACATAAGCACGTGCCTTTTTCATAAAATAATATTGGCGCTCCGGCTCATTAACCGGCGCCTCATTTGTTATATCGATTGTATCTAAATAAGTCTCTATATTTTTCAATGTATATGTATCCTTTCGTAATTTATTATATGAACCGGTTCTGTGCCGGATCATATTCGTAGTCAATCTCCGCAAGTCGCTTTGTCAAGGTTTTCCGGTCAATCTGAAGCTCCTCACAAAGCAAATCCAAATTCGAATAATAATCCCGCAGTTTAGTGTTGATTACACTCAACAGGAGCATAGGGTCTTTTGGTAATTCTTCAAACATAATAAGTCTCCTCCGTAATAATTCCGTCCGGTCGAATATCATAACTGTCTGTGGGAATGGAATCCACTACCTGAAATTCAAACGCAAGAGCAAGTGTTCGATATTGCTGATGCTTTATGAGATATTTATCATAAAATCCTTTTCCATATCCGATCCGGTTCCGATTCCGGTCAAACGCACTTCCAGGTAAGAGCACAAGCACCGAGTCACCTTTCGCCTTCTTTTTCGTGACAGGTTCGCAAATACCAGAATATCCTTTTTCAAGCTCATCAAACCTTTGCACATAATAGAATTCCATATCATCTCCACATACTTTCGGAACCGCTGTCTTTTTGTTCAGTTCCCATGCTTTTTCTATGATACGGCGAGTACCGACTTCACGACGGTAATCCATGTAGCAATAAATCTCTCTTGCTTCCACAAAGAATGGGTGTTCCATCAAACGTTTCAAAATGAGATCGCTTTTGAACTCCCATTCTTCCTGAGTCATATGCGTTCGCTTTTCTAAAATGCGTGCTCTAATGTCCCTTTTTGTTTCCATATTTCTCACCAAGATTTGTAATCGAACCGTCCAATTCCTGGATAGAGATATTATCTAACTGTCCCCGCAGATTTCGCTTGAAAGAATCAACAAATTCTCTTCTTAACACTTTCTGCTCTTTTTTTTCTGCATCGGTCAGTCCGACTGTTTTGGATTTTTTATATAGTTCATTAATTCGCTGAATTTTTTCGTCTGTCATTTTCTTTTGTTCCTTCCTTCTAATACTTCTCTTATATTACACTATATTCTTTTTGAAGTCTACTATCTATTCCGGCGCAGTAAAATATTTTAACTGGAATAATTTTCTAAGAATCCGTAAACTTCTCCGATAGTATCTGCCTTTTTCCCTTTTTTTACTTCCTCTTGAATCCGCTCCGGCAGATACTGTATTTCAATTGTCGTATATTCATAGACCGTCTTTTCATCGGATAGATATACGATAATATAGCCGTCTTTCTCTTTGATAAAATACCCTTCTTCTTTTTGAGCAGATCCTTTTGTCTCTATTACGTTTTCCTGCTTTTTCTGAATCGATTTTTGTTTTGCCTCCAATTTACGCATTGCACGATCATAACTCAACTGATATGCACATACAAGAACTAACGTAAACACGATCATTCCAATCAAAAAACCAATACCATATCTTTTTTTCATAAGGACAACTCCTTTTTATTATACAGTATTGGTTTTCTTTTCTATTTTATACAAGCATATAGAGATTTCTTTCTATGATCAATCCTTCTCGTTCTTCATAATCATAGCGCTCGCTTTCTTTCATACATGCATATACAAATGCATGAGCAAGCTCTAATGATTCTTCAAGTGACTTATTGTTTAAATATGCCCCCACAAATACACCGTCAAACGTATCCCCGGTTCCGTGGTATTCACAAGCAAGGCACTCTTTTTCAAACAGTTGCATCTCTCCGTTCTCGTAGAGGACGATTCCCTTTCTTCCAGAAGAGCAGGGAACGCTTGTCATGACAATTTTTTTTGCTCCTGCTTTTTCCAAATCCTTACAAATTGTAAGAATTGTTTCCTGTATCATATTTTCTGAGCAGGAAGTTTGGGTGAGAAGACATCCTTCTGTAATATTAGGCATGATAATACTTGCATACGGAAGGAGCCGTCTCATAGATTCGCCATAAGAGCTGTCAAAATTTGTATAATATCTGCCGTGATCTCCCATGATCGGATCAATAATAACTTCTGTGTCGGGAAAGCAGGAAAGAAAATATTCAACTGCTTCAATCATACCCTCACTGCCTAAATATCCGACAAATATCAAATCGAACGTCACCTGATTTGCAACATAGTGATCCGCACATTCCCGAATATATGTTGTCGATATCTTTTCCATGGCAGGTTTTCCATATCCCCCTGTATGGGTGGATAGTAAAATCGTCGGAATTGGGCAAGCCTCAATCCCCATAACACTCAGAACCGGAACCATATTGGTCAGCGCCGCTTTTCCGACGCCGCATAAATCATGTAACAATGCCACCTTTTTTACTGGTCTCATTTTATGCATACTCCTCTTTTACCAAATGTAATTTTTGAAACAAGGAAAGCAGTGTGCTTCCTTTTGGAAGTGCTAAGATCTCTTCTTGGGAAAGACCTCCAAACTTCAGCAATGACACACCATATACAACCACAGCTACAATCAAAGCAATGATCACCGCAATATTTTGACTCATCACAAGATTACACAGGAAGTAGATTATCAATGCAACAACTCCCATAACAACTGCTGCAACAGCAGGAATCAGGAATGTCTTCTCCACCTCCTGATGATAAGCAGCCTCGCGCTTAAGTGCACGTGCATTTAAAATACACATTGAAAGCGAGAAGATAATATTACTTGCCACAACCGCATAAATTCCCATCTTAAAAATCACAAGCATGATAAACAGGCCGGCCAAATGGATACAAAGGGAAATCGCGCCATGTTTTACCGGTGTTGTCATCTTGTTTAATCCCTGCAGAATTGCATTTGTCACAGTAGACATGCAATAAAATACAACTGTGATTGCTCCAAGTCTCAGCATGTTCGCTGAAATATCGATATTTCCGTTAAATAACAACGCTAAAATCGGGTTCGCCAATACAAGGAATCCTACAAAACTCGGAATGGCAATCATCATAGAAAATCGAATAGACATTGAAATCTTACTGTGAATCTGTTTTTTATCTCCGATTGCCACCGCAGCTGTAAGACTTGGAATCAAAGATGCTCCTAGTGCGTTTGCCACTGCAAGCGGAATGTTGATCAACACATTGTAATGTCCACTGAAACGTCCCAATAAGTCCGAACGTTCTGCCAAAGAATGTCCCTGTGCCGCCATGATGCTTCCAAACATCCCTATGTCAATTGTCTCACTGATATTGTAAATTGCCGTACTCAAAATAACAGGAGCAATTGTCATCAGGAGAATTTTGTAAATCTCGCTATACCCTTCTGTTTTAAGGCTGCGATCTCGTTTGAGTTGCTTTTTGATTGTCGGCGAATAAATTTTCAAGACAAACAGTAAGAACAATAATCCAAACAGCGCTCCGCACACCGTTCCAAGCGTTCCTCCTGCAGCTCCATATGCATATGCCACAGAGTCATTGCTCGCTTTTTCTGCCACTTTTTTCCCCATCTCAAGCAGATAGCTCGCCCCGATAATACTGATGACAGCATTGACAATCTGTTCTAAAATCTGTGAGATTGCAGTTGGCATCATCGTCCCCATTCCCTGGAAAAATCCACGTAAGACTCCCATTACAGCTACAATCAGAAGTCCCGGTGCCAACACACGAAGTGCATAGGCGCTTAATTCCATGGACATAATCGTTTTCGCAATAAAATCTGAGAAAAAGAAAACGATGCAGGCAACAACACTCCCGACGATAAAAGCAAACCAAAGTGCACCTTTAAAAATACGCATAGCATTTTTCCGCTCACCTTTAGACACTCTTGCAGAAATCAGCTTTGAAACTGCTAACGGAAGACTGTAGGAAGTCAGAAGCAGTGCAATGTTGTAAATAGAAAACGCAGTGGCATAAAATCCCTGTCCTTCTGTCCCCAAAATATTTGTTACCGGAATGCGATATGCAATCCCGATGATTCTTGTAATAATTCCTGCAACAGCGAGAATCATTCCCTGCATTAAGAAACTATTGTTTTTCTTTTGTTTTTCTATCATAAATCTCCTCACTACCTTCTGCTAACGCAATATTTGCAGACGTTCTAATATTTCCGCCTGCTTTCTTTCCATCACCGCCCGCTCTTCTTCTTCCATATGATCAAAACCAAACAGATGAAGCATACTGTGCGCAATCAAGAAAGCGTATTCCCGTTCAATGGAATGTCCGTATTCTTCTGCCTGTGAAACTACTTTTTCTTTTGAAATGACAATGTCTCCAAGCATCAGCTCTCCGCTCTCCGGATTAAAATACTCAAGGGCATCTTCCAGAAAAGAAAATGATCCTGCTGTCTCATAGTCTACCATCGGGAAGGAAAGTACATCCGTCGCGCGGTCAATTCCACGAAAATTACGGTTCATCTCCTGAATCTCATCATTCATTGTCAAAAGCAGATTCACCTCTGCCTCATACGGGCATTTTGCATAATCCAAAGCCATCTCAATTACTTTTACCGCAAGTTCTTCGCAAGGAAGCGAAAGCTTCAAACTGCCCTCTTCTTCAAATAATAAAGTCATTATTTTCTCCTTTTGTCTCTCGGACGTTCTTTCTTTTGTTCAAATTCTTCGTACGCTTTTACAATCTTCTGCACCAAAGGATGTCTGACAACATCTTTGCTGGATAAATTACAGATTGTAATATCATCAATATTGCGAACTACTTTTGTCGCAATATCCAATCCGGACACCATTCCGGATGGAAGGTCTTTTTGTGTGGAGTCTCCTGTAATTACCACTTTTGAGCCAAAACCGATTCTGGTCAGAAACATCTTCATCTGAGCAGGTGTCGTATTTTGTGCCTCGTCCAAAATAATAAATGCATTGTCTAGCGTACGCCCTCTCATGTACGCTAAAGGAGCCACTTCAATCAACCCTTTTTCGGAATTTTTGATAAAACTCTCTGCCCCCATAATTTGATACAGAGCATCATACAATGGTCTTAAGTACGGATCAATCTTACTTTGCAGATCGCCCGGAAGAAAACCAAGTTTTTCTCCCGCTTCAATAGCCGGACGTGTCAAGATGATTCTTCCCACTTCGTTGTTTTTAAACGCCGTAATTGCCATTGCCATCGCAAGGTATGTCTTTCCGGTTCCCGCAGGTCCAAGTCCGAATACGATCATTTGCTTTCGGATTGCATCCACATATTTCTTCTGCCCGAGCGTCTTCGGCTTAATTGGTTTCCCCTGCAAAGTATGACAGATAATATCCTTATCAATCTCTACGATTCCCTTTTCATTGTCCTCAAAGACCAGTGAAATCGCATAGTCTACATTCTGTTCTGTAATGGTGTTGCCTCGCTTTGACAGCTCCGCAAGCTGCTCCAGCACTCGTTTTGCCTGATTCACACGCTGGGCTTCTCCTAAAATTTTCGTATGTCCATCCCGTGCGATTAATGTCACTTGTAAAGTACGTTCTATCTTCTTTGCAAATGCATCAAACTGCCCGAATATATTCTTTTCATGTGCAACAGGTATTTCAATGAATTCTTCCAGTATACTCATTTGCCTATCCCTTTCTATTTTCATAATCTTTTTTATTGTATCACAGAAAATCACTAGAAATCAATCATTTCCGTTTCGTTGTGTTGACCAATTTTCTCCTGAATTCGGAGCGTTCCTTTGGCTTTTGCACTATTTTCTTGTAAATAAATCTTCACATCTTTCTGCAATATCTCTATTTTCTTTTCTTCCAGTTCCTTGCAGAACAACTGAAACTCCTCGCTTAAAAGTATCCTCATTTCTTCTTGTGTGTATACTTTTTCTTTTGATTCATACTGGCGGATTTCTTTAACTCCAAATGATATGGGAATGTAAAAATGCTCCCCGATTTTCAAACGCCACTCACTTGTATAGATCTCCGCTTCCTGATAATGGTTCTTCCACCCTCCCAAAATGCCGAAATAGTTTCCGATCTTGATATAAAAAGCTTTTTTCTTAGCATCCGTATACTTTTTTTCCGAGTGAGAGAAACGATGCTCATTTTCATATTCCAGAGTAGTTTCCGCCTCAATATCTGCATCTGCATTCTGGTAGTGATAATTGACAACTTCTCCTGCATCATTTTTTACTTCGACTTTTCCGGAGACTAATATGTCCCCCTTTTTTACTTCATCGCCCGGCTTGACAAGAGGAACTCCATTTCTTGTGACGATACTCGTAATCCGTCCGTCCTTCTCGGCCACAATGTCATTCGGCGGCTCTTCTTTTGCAGCCTCCATCGGGAATGTGTCTGTATTTTCTTTGACCTGAATCATCAGTCTGGTTCCGGTCACATATGCGGACACCCACACGATATCATCAAATTCTTTTCTGATATCTTTTACGATACGCTCACAATTCACTTTCTTTTTTAACATTCCATGTTCAATGTGTTTGGACTCCAGAAACTCCAAAATAACCTCATCTGTCCTTGTGAAATTTCCTTCAATATGTATATTCCATACAAATAAAGACATGACATAAATAAATATCACACAAAAGAGTATCCCGAAAAAAAATACCTTTCGTTTTCGATACTTGTGAAAAAAAAACGGCAGTCCAAGCCGATTTAAAATTGTCACCTTTGTCCTTGTCTTTTTCAGGATCGGTTTTAATTTTCTAAATCCCCGGATAGTAATAAACATCTCATAGCTGTTTTCTTTTGGCTCAAGCCCCCACAGATAGATTTGCTTACGGCTGCACAAATTTAAGAATCGCTCCGGGGAATATCCGGTTACCTGTATAAGCAGATACCCTTGTATATATCGAATGATTGTATTTAACACTCCTTATCCCCCTTAATGATATTCTATTGAAGTGATACGACCGGTAATTTTCATCTCATCATTTGTGTAATAGTCAATTTGAAGTGATTTCCCAATAATTTTAATCTGACCTATTTTTGTCTGTATGCGAATTAATAAGTCGGTGTATTCAATAATGCCTCTATAATTTTCCACACTCACTTCGTTCTGTCCGGTCATGGTGAGAATCGGGACACCCAGCACTACATCTTTCGGCATATTTGCCGCATCTGCCATGCGATTTATGAATGTTTTCTTTTCCATAAAAATGCCACACATATACTTTTATAGTAGTATATGTGTGGCTCTTGAAAAATATCTATTTTTTCATAAAATGATAATAGAGAAACCCGACTGTATCTGCAAGGAACCATCCAATTGGGATTGCCCACCAGATTCCCGCAATTCCGACTGCCGGGATTGCAGAAAGGACATATGCCAAAAGGACACGTGTCCCCAGCGAAATTATTGTCAATGCAATAGAAAACTGTGGTTTCCCAATTCCTCTGTAAAGACCATACAGTAAAAATAAAAATCCAATCAGACAGTAAAAAGGAGATACAATCCGCAAATAGCGAACCCCTTCGAAAATGACCTGTGTCTCAGATGCATCAATAAACAAACGCATGAGAGGTCCCGCAAACAGGACAACCAGCGTGGAAATGACCACACAGGAACCGACAATCAATTTCAATGCAGAATTTTTCCCTTTTTCGATACGTTCCATCTTTCCTGCTCCACGGTTTTGTGCCACATAGGTGGAAAATGCATTCCCAAAATCCTGCACCGGCATGTATGCGAAACTGTCAATTTTCACAGCAGCAGCAAAACCAGCCATGACAATCACGCCGAAACTGTTCACCAAACCCTGTATCATCAAAATGCCAAAATTCATAATCGACTGCTGCACGCTTGTCAAAAGTGACTGATTCGCGATCATACAGAACAATTCTCTCTCGCCTTTTAGCATCCGTTTGGAAATACTCACCTCTTTTACCTTCCACAGTGTATAGACTGCAATTCCTGCTGCCGATACTGCCTGCGCGATGACCGTGGCATAAGCTGCTCCGGATACTCCCATCTGAAGCGGAACTACAAATATATAATCCAATACGATATTGATCACCGACGAAATCACCAAAAAAATCAGTGGCGTAAACGAATTTCCCATACTTCTAAGTACGGCGGTGAAATAATTATATAAAAACACAAATCCCATACCACAGATAATGATAAATAAATATGCTCTTGTCATCTGAAAGATACTCGATTCGATATTCAAAAGATGCAGCAGCTGGTCAAGAAATAAAAGACTGGCACCCGTGATCATTACAGTAACCGCCAAAATAAACAGAAAAGACTGAAACATACTTTGTTCCAGCTTTTCTCTCTGTCTTGAGCCGTAAAACCAGGAAAATACAATCCCGCTCCCCATACAAAGTCCGATAATGATTGAAGTAAGAAAGTTCATCGTCATATACGAAGAACCGACTGCGGCCAGCGCATCTGCACCGATAAATTTTCCCACGATCATCGTATCCATCAAATTATATAACTGTTGAAATAAATTGCCTGCGATCAAAGGCAGTGCAAATACTACAATCGCTCTCATCTCATTGCCTGTTGTCAGGTCAATTGCCCCTGTTTTTTTCCTCATGTCTCTTTCCTATCTCATCAAATTCAATTCTTCCAAGCCTTACCTCGTCCATCAGATTTGCCATCTCCTCCGGAAGACTCTCAAACAAATATTGTGATGCCGTATTTTGCTGACGATTCAAATGCTCTCTTCGAATCTCTTGATTGACTGTCAAAATTTCCTCCAACAGCCCTTTCGCTGAAATTCGTTGCGCTCCCTGTCCGAGAATAATCATCTGCTCCAACGCATCGGATGTCGCCACTGTCACATGATATTTCTTCCCGATTTCCTGTACTGTCTTCTCAATATACTGATCGGCAGTTTCTGCTTCTTTCGTATACACCACATGAATATTGTGATATTTTTGAACTTCTCCCACATTCCCCGGTACCTTATAAGCATCGAACACCAGAATCAATGTCTGTTTCCGATACCCCTGATAGTTGCTCAGGATATCCATCAATTTCATTCTGGCAGCTTCAATATTAATTTCTGACAACTCTTTCAAATCTTCCCACGCAAAGATGATATTATATCCGTCCACCAACAGATATTCTTTCTCATCCGTCTGCTTTTTGGGGCGTTTCACAGAAGGTTCCGGTGTCTGCACACGTTTGGCAAACACATTCCTCTCCCGTTTCATCGGACCATATGTCCTCTCAAAAATCATTCTTAATTCTTCTTCGTCAATCACAGGAGGCAACTCATAAACAACTGTCTGTTTTTCTTTTGACACTGCTTTTTCACGGCTTTCCGTGTGCATATATTCCTCGACCTGATTCCATTTTACATAAAATCCGGATCCGTGAGAACAAAATACAGACCCTGTCGGTTCTTCCGTATCCGCCTCCGAATCATATCCACAGGAATCGATAACCTCTTCTGCATTGTGACACGGCTCATAGCCTTTCAGAGAACAGAACAACCTTCCATGTCCCCTTGTATACACAATCATCTCCCGCTGATAATCCCGCATAGTGACAACCGGAGCCGTCCCTTTTAAGATTGCCATATCCACTTCCATCTTTGGCGGTTCAAAGACGGCATGCATTCTCTGCAAATCTGTCATAGCACGTCCAACCTGATCTGCCGGAATTTCCAACTGATATTCATAAACCGGTTCCAGTAAAATGCTCTTTGCTTTCTTCAAACCTTGTCGTACAGCACGATACGTTGCCTGCCTGAAATCACCACCTTCTGTATGTTTCTGGTGCGCCCTTCCATTAATCAACGTAATCTTCATATCCGTAATCTCAGAACCGGTCAGAACTCCCTTGTGCGCTTTTTCTTCCAAATGCGTCATAATCAGTCTCTGCCAATTGCGCTCTAGCACATCCTCACTGCAATTCGATGAAAAAACAAGTCCACTTCCGGAGGGAAGCGGTTCCAGTAAAAGACGGACTTCTGCATAATGGCGGAGCGGTTCAAAATGTCCTGCCCCCTCCACCGGTTCTGCAATCGTCTCTTTATACACAATATTTCCCGTTCCAAATTCTACATCAACTTGAAATCGTTCCAAAATCATGCTTTTTAAAATCTCAATCTGTACCTCTCCCATAACCTGAGCATGAATTTCATTTAATTGTCTGTCCCAAACAATATGCAGCTCCGGAATCTCTTCTTCCAACTGTTTTAACTTTAAAAACATACCATGGACATCACAGCCCTCCGGCAGTTCAATCTGATAATTCAGCACTGGTGTCAGCATCGGAGCTGCTGCTTCTGATTCTGCACCAAGTCCTTCTCCGGCACGAGTCGTATCCGGTCCGGTAATCACACAGATTCTTCCGGCTTCCACCTCCTCTGTTGTCCGATAAGACGAACCGGAATAAATACGGATTTGATCCACTTTTTCTTCTTCTTTTAAAACCATCTTTACCCGCAGCGAACCACCTGTCACTTTCAGATGTGTCAACCGCATTCCTTGTGCATCTCTTGATATTTTATATACTTTTGCACCAAATGTATCCGCATATTCCGGACAGATTGTATACCGGTCAAACGCTTTTAAAAAGGTATCAATTCCTTCCAGTTTTAAGGCAGAGCCAAAATAACAAGGGAAAATTTTTCGTTTTTGAATCAATTTACGAATCTTGCAGTCTGTAATCGGTTCTCCTTCCAGATAATTTTCCAATACCTCTTCATCACACATAGCGACCGCTTCCAAAAAAGCCTCGCTATCCTTCTCACAGGTAAAATCTATACAGGAAGCAGAAAGACGATTCTGAAGTTCCGCAAGTAACGTTTCCTTATCTGTTCCGGATTGATCCATCTTATTGACAAACAGAAACGTTGGAATCTCATATCTCTTTAAAAGATGCCACAATGTCTGCACATGTCCCTGTACGCCATCTGCACCGCCAATGACAAGAATCGCATAATCCAGCACCTGCAGTGTCCGCTCCATTTCCGCAGAAAAATCGACATGTCCCGGTGTGTCTAAAAAGGTGACCTCCTTCTCTTTTAGATCTACCTCTGCCTGTTTTGCAAAAATCGTGATACCTCTTGCACGTTCCAGCTCAAAGGTATCTAAATATGCATTCCCATGATCCACTCTCCCAAGTGTTCTCGTCTTTCCGCTTACATACAAAATACTTTCTGCAAGGGTTGTCTTTCCGGCATCTACATGGGCCAGCAAACCAACACAAATATGCTCTTTTTTCCCCTTTTTCTCTGTATTTTTCATCAGACTACCCCTTCTTTACTCTCTCAACTTCCGGAAAAGGTTTCGGAAGTTGTTTCCCTTGGCAATAACGGTCTATAATGTTCCGATCATCACCATCATAGAAAAACTGTTCCAATTTTTCTGTGACAGTTCTCACAAATAAATCGCCCATCTCATCCATATCAATTACGAGAGCATCAAATTCATATCCGGATTCAAAACTTCCGACCTTTCCAAAAAATGTACCTGCGCCTTTTGTCGCAAGATAAAATGCTTCCGGAAGTGATAACGCCGGCTCATCTTCATGGAACAAAGCGTTGATTTTAGAAATTTCCACGCTCATCACTGCATTCTGGTTCATTGCAGGCGTATGTCCTCCTGCTACATCACTTGCGATAACACAGTTCAATCCACTCTCCAGATTTTTTCTAAGGCTCATGACTCCACTCGATAGATTTGCATTAGAGTGTGCACAATGTGCAAGAAATACTTGTTTCTCTCTTAACAATTCTTTTTCTTTCTCTCCCAAATAAATCGCATGCGCCATAATTGTCTGATTTTTTCGCAGCAGTCCATAGTAATCATATACTTCCGTATAAGAATTGATTTTCGGGTGCAGCTCTTTTACCCATGCAATTTCATTTCGATTCTCAGACAAATGAGACTGTACCGGCAAATTATATTTCTCACACAATTTTCCAATCCCAACCATCATCTTTTCTGTCGTGGACGGAACAAATCTCGGAGTCGCAATATAACGCACATGCTGTAACTCCTCTTTTGCTCGTAAAATCAAAGCTTCTGTTTCCTCCAACGCCTTTCCCGTATCTTCCATCAGATAATCCGGCGCATTCCGGTCCATATTGACTTTTCCGATAAATGCATGTAATCCCGATTCTTCTGTAAGCCTCATCAACTCCCATGTCGCATCATGATGCAGCGTTGCAAATGCCGAAAACCGCATCGTTCCGGATGCCCAAAGTCTGTTGAGAAACAGCTTGTACGCCCTCTTGGCAAACACAGGATCCTTGTATTTTCCCTCCACAGGGAACGTATATGTTTCAAGCCACGGCAGCAATTCTTTGTCAAAACCGATTCCTCGGTTCAAATACTGCGGAGCATGCACATGCAAATCACAAAATGCCGGAATAATAATAGCATCTCCGTAATCTTTCACTTCCTCCTCGCAAAAATGCTTTGGAAGTTCTGTATAAAACGACTGTACAATTCCATCCTCAACATGCAAAAACTGTTGTTGTCGAATCTGCATATCCGTTCTGGAAGTCATATATATAAAATTACCTTTAATAATCATATTTCATTCTCCTCATCATAAATATTACTTTCCATATTGCAAAATAATCCGGTCAATTATTTTAGAAGCTTCGCTTCTTGTCAGTTCTGTGATTTGCTTTTCTAACGGAAAAGGATGCTTTAAAAGAAGTGATTCCAGATATGTTTTTTGCTTTGGTGTAATTGGCTGTACTTTTTTAGGACGATACAATAATGGTTCCGGCTCAAAAACTGTTGGTCCTTTCTCTTCAAAATAATGCGCCATCATATGATATACTTTTGCAGTTGCCAAAGCATCATGATAAGCCCTGTGTGCAGCAGTATTTACAATTTGATAATGCTCGCACAAGGCTTCTAAACTTTTCGATTCCAAATCTTTATGTACTTTTCTGGCTATTTTTAGTGTATCAATTCCCTTTTTTTCAAAAGACTCGCCGTATTGTGATGCATACTTTTTCATAAATTTGTAATCGAACATAATATTATGCCCCACTAAAATATGGTCCTCACAAAAATTTACAAAATCACGTATAACTGTTTTCGTATCCCTTGCATTTTTAACCATCTCATTCGTAATTCCTGTAATTCCGGTAATCATAGGGGAAATCGGCATATCCGGTTTCAGAAACTCCATAAAGCGGTCTGTTACTTTTCCTTCTCTTACCTTCAATGCTCCAATTTCAATAATATTGTCATTCTCCACATCCAATCCGGTTGTCTCCAAATCAAATACTACATATGTTTTTATCATTATTTTTGTCCTTTTTGCAATTGTCGAATCACGGTTTTTGTCTTTGCAAGCCGATTCTCAAACTGTATATAAAAATCAGTCTGCATATCGTACGGCTCTACAAAAAAAGATTGCAGCACAAATAGATTTATCTTTTTGCTATAGGATTCATCTGTCATTTTCATGAGCTGCTCCTGTAATTCTATCACAAAATCATGCCATTCTAAAATATATTTTTCATTCCGTTTCAAATCCGGCGTATCAATCCATTTTTTTACTTTTACTTTTGTACGATTTTCTTTCTTACATTCATGTACCTGCAAAAAATACTGAAAACTGCCATTGTTATAATACCTTCCAAGCGGAAACAATCGACAAATCCCCGGACGAATTTGATGAATGCCGCATCTCCCATTTTCATCTAAAAATGCGCATCGTTCCTCTGTACCGCACATTTTTAAATTTGGAAGAATCAGACCGTCGACTACATTCAATTCAATTTTCTCTGCTAAAAGCTGTTCAAAACTCACGTTTAAATATTTCGTTAATCTATAAATATCGAGGGGATCCAATACAATTGATTGTCCCATTTTTTGACAACACGCAAAACAGCCGTGGCAATCGCCACAGTCTGCTTTGACAAGATCATTGGGACCATATAACTTCCCGTCTGATATTTCTCTCATATCTATTTCACGTTTCATAAATACCTCTCTTTTTACTCTTCCATATTATAATAGTATCGGTGAAATACGAATATTTCAACCAACGCTCCTATTATAATGACTGATTTATCTGCCCAATTCCCAACATCTTCAAATCTTATTATGACAAGCAGCACTAAAACAATCGCTACGATGGCAAGGGGCAGCAGTTTATGAAACATACTCATTTGTTTGTATTTTTTCTTCGGCATCTCCAAAGGTACAATTTCATCGAAATATTTCATATGACAATGTATTACTGCACCATATCTGGAAAATTCTCGTTCCGCTTCATACTCTATTCCATCGATTGTAAATTCCGGATACATTCCTTCTTTTGTAATAACTAAATTCAAATGCTTTTTATTCGCAAATTTACACAATTCTTCTGTAAACTCGGAAGGATTCATACACATCGAATCCGGCATAAATCGAAATTCTCTCATTTCTTCCAATTGTACTACTTTTTTATAATCATTCAGAAGATTTGCAAATACAGCACCTCTTTCTTCTGCATTTTTCATTTTCAACAAACAATCATCTACATCTAACTGTTCTAATTCTTTTTCATTGATTTGACTGCAAAATTCCAAAGCATCTTCCAGTCTGTTTCTTTCTTTTTCCAACCGTTCTTTTTGAAGTTCCATCGCATCAGAAAGAATAATATCATGGTGTAATAATCTCCGAATCTCTTCTATTGGCATATCCAGTTTCCGTAGAATTTTGATTATTTTCAGTTGGCGAATATCCTGTTCTGAATATTCTCTATAATCATTTTCCGGATTCCTCTTTGGAAAAATCAGTCCCTGCCGCTCATAATAACGAATATTTTGTTTTGTAATGTTTGTTAATTTCTCTACTTCTTTGATATTTAACATTGTTATCGCCTCCTCTTACCTCTCTTATAAAGGATATAGCAGGTATAATGTCAATCATTTTTCATACTTTTTTTAAAATATCCAACGTATGTGCTGATGCACCAAGCAATTCCGGACGTTCACACGTTGATAAATGGTATTCTATAAAAAGTCGGTAAGTTTCTTCATCCATGGCATTTAAAATTTGTCTCATATAATTTGCCGGTCCGTCTGCAGCAATCAACTGAAGTCTTTCTAAACCTGCTTTTTGCCGAATCGCATCAATGTCTTCCACTCGAACATAGTCGTATAAATCTTTTGGCTCTGCCACAACGTGAAAAGTTTGATCTACCTTTCCGTTTTTCAGACTTTCACAAATGTGGTTTTCTTTAAAACCATAAGTCAAAATACTATACTCATTCATACAATATGCAACAAGAATGATACCATTTGTTTTTGTGACTCGTTTTGCTTCCTCAAGCGCTTTTACCTTATCTTCAAACGTATATAAATGATACATCGGTCCGAAAACCAGTGTCATATCAAAGGTTTCTTCTTCAAAGCGCGACAAATTCAAAGCAGTTCCTTGATATGCTTTCACACTGCTTCCTTTTGATTTTAAAATTCCCAGATTATATTTGACTAATTCAACTGCGGTAACATCATAGCCTTCCGTGGCAAGTTGAACGGAATATCGCCCCGTTCCTGCTCCAACATCTAATATTTTTGCATTTTTATCTTTTAAATATTTGTGAATGTATTTCATAGATGTAATATATTCGACATTACCATGCCGTCTTGTTAGTCGTTTTTCTTCGCAAAACTTATTATAATATTTTTCTAATTCATTGGACATATTAATCTTGTATCCTTTTATTTTTATTTCATAGGAAAGCACGACATTCCGTCGTGCTTTTTTACGCAGTAATTTATTTTTTCTTTTTAGAAAGCAAGAGTGCGATTGCTCCACTTAAAGCCACCCATCCTGCTGGCAAACCAGGAAATGCAACATCACTTGTCACAGGTGCCGGTTTTTTCCCGTTTTCTTTTTCTGTTTCTTTCTCAGTTTCTTTTTCAGGAGCTTTTATTACTTTTTTCTCTAAAGTACGCATTGCTTTTTGAAGCGCTTCGATTGCTTCCACAACTTCTTCTTTTGTCACTTCTTCTTTCGCTGCAACTGCTCTTGCTGCTTTTAATGCCTGATTGAATTTTGCAACGCTTTCTTCTGTATAAAGAGTCACATCTACCTTCGCTGCTTTCGCAATCACAGCGTTTAATTCCTTCAATTCTGCTTCCGGTTTTTCCGGCTTCGGTGCAGGTTTTTCTTCCAAACCTTTCATTGCTTTCTGAAGTGCTTCGGTTGCTTCCACAACTTCTTCTTTTGTCACTTCTTCTTTCACAGCAACTTCTTTTGCTGCTTTTAATGCCTGATTGAATTTTGCAACGCTTTCTTCTGTGTAAAGAGAAACGTCTACTTTTACCGCTTCTGCAATCACTTCATTTAATGTTTTTAATTCTGCTTCCGGTTTTTCCGGCTTTGGCGTTGGTGTATCTAATGCTGAAAACTTAATATTATGGTTCTTTGCATAAGTTTCTGCCTCTGTTCCGGATCTACCTAAAATTGTAAGTTGATTCAAATTAACATTAGTAAATGCCCATTCATCAATTTTATTTACACTTTCTGGAATTGTGATTTTTTGCAGTCCTGTACAACTATTAAAAGTATCTGCCGGAATTTCTTTAATTCCGTCTAAAAGAACAATTTCTTCTAGATTCCGCTTAGAGTTAAACGGACTCAATTCGCTTTTACTAAAATCGACATTTCCAAATACAGTTACCGATTTTTTCCCTTCAGGAATAATAATCAATTCTGTCTTATCTTTATTGTATACAGCACCCTCATAAGACGAATACTTTTCATTTTCTTTTTCTACATATATATTTTCCAAATAAGGACTGATAAATGTCTGTTTTATATCGAAAGATATTGTTTCTTTTGGTATCGTAAACAGTTTCGACGTATTTTTCATTGGATAATGTAAAATTTCCGAATAATCTTTTGTAAAGAGTACACCGGCCGCAGATGCATATACAGTATTGGCTGAATCTACCGTAATCTCTTTTAACTCTGTTGCGTTAGACGCTCCTTGCGCATCTATTATTGTAACATTCTTTGATACCTTCAACTTCTCAATTCCAGTTCCGTTAAAAATATCACTGGAAATTGCGACAATATCCAAATCCCTAAATTTTTCCGGCACAATAACGTCTTTTACATTCTTTTCGACATCGACAACCGCAACGCCTTCCCAAAATCCGATAATTGTATTGTTTTCGCCTTTCTGGGTAACAGCAACAAGTCTTTGCACCCGATGCTCGTTAGAAAAATCTTCTAATGTTTTATGGAAATAATCCATGCTGCTGGCACCCCATGTACTATCAGAATAAAACCATTCTTTATTTGCATATACAAGATTCCATTCGTGCGCTCCATACGGTGTGTTTCCGGCAATTGTGACAGCCGGAATTCCCGCTAAATTCAGCATTGCTTTATAAAGTCTTGAAAATCCTCCACATACAGCTTTTTTTGTCGTAAATACTTCATATGGATCCAATCCCGGAGTTTCGGTTGGTTGCGCATAACGAATATTTTTAACAATCCATTCATATATTAACTTTGCTTTTTTATAGTCTTCTGTCTCGCCTTTAACGATATCTTCTACACATTTTTCAATTTCTTTCGCGTCTTCGTCTTTCAGCGCTCCAAGCGACTGATCCCATGTTCTAAATTGATTTTCGTCACAGTAAGAAATAAAATCAATAGCTGCCTGGTTATGTTCTAAATCACGCTCTTTTTGTTGTAATTCATAAGCACTTACCGACTTTTGAGGGCTTGCTTGTACTACTTCAGGTTTTGTAATGGTTGAAAATGCCATTGCGGAAATCAAAATTCCTGTTATTAATTGTTGTCTCTTTTTCATTCTCTTATCCTCTCGATAATTTTTTTATATATATTTTAAAATTCTATCACATTTTTTTGTTTGTTACAACATTTCGGGACAAATCGCACAACAAAAAAATAGTTTCTCCTACAATTTACATAAATTTTTCCAATAATTTTTTTAAATCTTTCAGCTCGCTCCCAGAATATACCACATCATCAATTATAATATTGGGAGCTGTTCCGCACTTTTTGAGGCAGTTTTGTGTTCGAAGTTTAAATTTTCCATCGATAGATACTCCATTTTTTTGAATCCGGAGTTCTCTTTTTAATGCGTTTAAAATCGCTCCGCCCTCTTTTTTCCCACATCGCTCCCCTGTACAGGCAATTATTTCATGTACTGTATTTTCCTCTTTGAGAGTTGGATACATTCTTATCAAACATTTTAGATAATTGGGAGAAACACCTGTTACCTGTTCCACACGTTCTTTTAATTCCAAGGATATAAATCCATGAGCATCTTGCAGCTCTCGTAAAAGAGCTACAACCATCTCCTGGCTTCCTTTATCCGGCTGTTGACTATAATATGAAAAAATCTCTTCTATTTCATCACTTTTATTCTGCATGTCCATCAATAAATAACACCCCCAATGTTCCAGGACCACAATGACTAGAAATAACACCGCCAGCTCTTGTGATAACAATTTCCTGAAAAATATTTAAGTTTTTTAAATAATCATATATTTGCTGAATCGTTTCCGCATCACATCCGGAATGTGTAATAAATACACGTTCTTTCTTTGCATGCCGCAAATCCATTTCCATTTCTTTCACATATTCCAAAAGAACTTTATTCATTTTGCCTCGATACTTATTTTTAGGTAACATTTTTCCGTTTTCCACGACAATTTTAGGATGTAACTTTAAAACACCGCCTGCCATTGCCGCAAGGCCGCTGCACCTTCCACCTCGATGAAGATAAGTAAGCGTATCTACAACAAAACTTGCACGCACAAATGGTCTCAGTCGTTCAATATATTCTACAATTTCTTTTGCGCTTTTCCCTTTGTTTGCCATAATTGCCGCTTCTATTACAAGAAGCCCAATACCTGTAGACAAATTTTCTGAATCAATCACAAAAACAGTCTCTTCTGCTTCCAAATCGCTTGCTGCCAAACGAAATACATTTGCAGAAGTAGACATCTCTCCGGAAATTGCAAAACAAATAACTTCTTGCCTTTTCTCAACATAAGGCTGTAACAAATCAACCGCCCTATCCATTGCCGGAGCAGAAGTTTTCGGTGTCATTTTATGCTCTTCTGACCAGTTATAAATCTCATCCGGTGTAATATTGATGCCATCTTCACACTCTGTATCTCCCAACAAAATATGAAGCGGCAAAATAGAAATTTCATATTTGTCCAATAGCTCCTGAGACAAATCACATGTACTATCTGAAATAATTTTAACCATTTTCAATCTTCCTCCACTATTTGTGATAAGGTGCACCTTCAATGATCCGATAGCCACGATACACCTGTTCTAATAAAATCACCCGCATCAATTGATGTGGAAACGTCATCTTTGAAAAACTCAATGCATAATCGGAACGTCTCAATACTTCTTCTCCCAAACCAATGGAACCTCCAATTATAAAAATCAAATGACTTTTCCCTTGTATTCCCAAGGTTTCCATCTTTTTTGCAAATGCGACCGAATCCAGCATAGTTCCACCGATTTCTAAAGTAAATACATAGGCATCGTCTTTCACATAACGTAAAATACGCTCCCCTTCTTTTTGACGAATTTGACGTTCCACATTTTCACTTGCTTGATCCGGTGTCTTTTCGTCTGCCACTTCCACGATTTCGAGTTTACAATATTTGCTCAAACGTTTGCTGTACTCTGCAATTGCATCTTTCAAATACTTTTCTTTTATTTTACCGACTGTAATTAATGTAATCTTCATTTACTCCCCTTTTCCTTAAAACGTAATTGTTGTTCCCGTACACAAATATTGGACTTTTTCACCAAATTCACGTTTTAAAATATCAAAAGCCGGACGTCCTGTGCAGTGTCCTGTATAAATATAGGAGACTCCCCGTTGAAACAACGATGCTCCTATGTCTATTACTTCCTCTTCTGTAACAGACAAAGAATCTACCCCGTGAATTCCTTTCAAATGGAAACCTCCCACAACAGCATAAACCTGTTCGTTAGGAAATGCGTGATGTACTTCATCTACAATATTGACAATTCCTCCGTGAGAACAACTATTGAATACAATCAACCCTTTTTGAGATTCTATTACAATACTTTGTTCATGCGCAAAATCATCAACCACATACCCCTCTCCCTGTTTGCGATACATATGTGCACGTTTTCCATATTCCTCCAATCCTTTTGTACTATGCGGTACAATCCAAACTCCATCATCTACCTGACATTTTTTTGTCACATATACAAAACGGTCAGAATATCTTTGTAACAAATCTTTCGGAAGCCCTATATATTTTTGCACACCATCTACATTTTTGTAACAAAGTTCTTTAGAACTCTCCTGTAAGTAAACTTTTGCGCTCTTGTTTTTCTCAAAGAACGCCTCAAAGCCTCCTGAATGATCATAGTGTCCATGCGATAAAAATGCCGCATCTACATTTTCCAATTTCGTTTTCAAAACTTCTGCATTATCCATAAAAATATCGGAAGAACCAGTGTCAAGCAAATAGCACTTCTCATTATATGCTATATATATCGACAATCCATGCTCACATTTTAAGTACTCCGGAGCCGTATTTTCAATCAAAACAGTTATTTTCATAGAAACACTCCTACCCAATATAAAAATCCATAATCAACATCGTAAGAAACCCGATAATCAATGAATACGTTGCCATACGTTCATATCCATGACTATGCGTTTCCGGAATCATCTCATCACTCACAACATAAAGCATCGTTCCTCCGGCAAACGCCAAAGCAAAAGGTAAAATTACTGTTGCAATAGAAACGGCTCCAAATCCGATCATCGTTCCGACAATCTCCACCACGCCTGTAAAACAGGCAATAAAAAAGACTCTTTTCCTGGAAACACCTGCCATAATCAAAGGCGATACAATTACCATTCCTTCCGGAATGTTTTGTAAAGCAATACCCAGCGCAACTGTAATTGCATTGCTGATATTTTCACTTCCAAATCCAACACCGGCCGCAATCCCTTCCGGAAGATTATGGATTGCAATTGCCATGACAAACAACATCACTTTGTTCAAATTACTTTGTCTGTCTGCATGCGTTTCATGATCTACTCCTGTGATATGATGCAGATGTGGAGTCAGCTTATCTGCCAAATTCAAAAAAATGGCGCCTGCAAGAATACCGACTGCTGTCACCCACACATTTCCTTCTTCAAGGGATGGGATAATCAGTCCCAAAATTGCTGCTGAAAGCATGATTCCCGCTGCAAATCCAAGAATCGCATCGTTAAATTTGTGTGGTACTTTCCGAAAAAAGAAACCGATGATAACACCAACGATAGTCGCACCACCTACACCAAAAGCCGAAATCAGTGCCAATTCCATAAACAAAACCTCCTAGTCATAATTTGTTCGTAGGAGGTATTATAACATATTTTTTACAATTTGGGGACGTAGTAAAATTGAATTTTACTACGTCCCCAAATGAAGTTTATTTATCTTTTAAGTACTCATGAATACCTCGTGCCCCTGCTTTTCCTGCTCCCATAGCAAGAATAACTGTCGCAGCACCTGTTACGGCATCACCGCCGGCATAAACGCCTTCTTTTGTTGTTTTCCCAAATTCTTCATCGGCAACAATACATTTCCATCTGTTTACTTCTAATCCTTCTGTAGTAGAAGAAATCAATGGATTCGGCGAAGTTCCAAGTGACATGATGACTGTATCCAGTTCCATCTCGAACTCAGAACCTTCAATTACAACCGGACGTCTTCTTCCAGAAGCATCTGGCTCTCCCAGTTCCATCTTCATACATTTCATACCTTTTACATAGCCATTTTCGTCCACAAGAATTTCTGTAGGGTTTGTCAATAGATCAAACACAATTCCTTCTTCCTTTGCGTGATGGACTTCTTCCACTCTGGCAGGAAGTTCTTCTTCACTTCTTCTGTAAACAATATGTACATCTGCACCAAGACGTACTGCTGTTCTTGCTGCATCCATCGCAACATTACCGCCGCCGATGACAGCTACTTTCGTGCCTGCAACGATTGGTGTGTCATAAGAATCATCAAATGCTTTCATCAGATTACTTCTTGTCAGATACTCATTTGCAGAAAATACGCCGTTCGCATTTTCCCCTGGAATTCCCATAAATTTCGGAAGTCCAGCTCCGGATCCGATAAATACTGCCTCAAATCCTTCTTCTTCAATCAGCTGATCAATTGTCGTAGATTTACCGATCACAACGTTTGTCTCAAATTTTACGCCGAGTTCTTTTACTTTTTCGATCTCTTTTGCCACAACTTTATGTTTTGGAAGACGAAATTCCGGAATACCATACACAAGAACGCCTCCAAGTTCATGTAATGCTTCAAACACAGTTACCTCGTAACCAAGTTTCGCAAGGTCTCCGGCACAAGTAAGTCCTGCAGGACCGGAACCAATCACAGCTACTCTATGACCATTTGTTTTTTCTGCTTTTTCCGGTTTGATGTCATGCTCCAGTGCATAATCTGCGACAAATCGCTCCAATTTACCGATGGAAACAGGCTCTCCTTTAATTCCACGGATACACTGACCTTCACACTGAGATTCCTGTGGGCATACACGTCCGCAAACTGCCGGAAGCGCAGAGGATTTTCCAATTACTTTATAGGCTTCTTCGATATTTCCTTCTTTTACTTCTTTGATAAATGCTGGAATATTGATAGAGACTGGACAGCCCTGAATACATTTTGCATTTTTACAATTAATACATCTTGTCGCTTCTTCCATCGCTTCTTCCTGATTGTATCCAAGACACACTTCCTCAAAATTCGTTGCACGTACCTTCGGATCCTGTTCTCTTACAGGTACTTTTTTTAATACATCAGCCATTAGTTGTCACCTCCACAATTTCCGCATCCGCCGTGATGTGTATTGCCTTCCTGAAGTTTTAACATCGCACGGCCTTCTTCTGTTTTATACATCTGTTGTCTTTTCATTGCCTGATCAAAATCAACTAAGTGTCCATCAAATTCCGGTCCATCTACGCATGCAAATTTGATCTCATCTCCAACCTGAAGTCTGCATGCCCCGCACATACCGGTTCCATCTACCATGATTGGATTCATACTTACAATAGTTGGAATCTCCAATTTTTTTGTTAAAAGACAGACAAATTTCATCATGATCATCGGACCGATTGCCACGCAGACATCATACTTTTTGCCTTCCTCTTTCACTAACTGCTCAATCTTTGTTGTAACCATTCCGGCATGTCCATAAGAACCGTCATCTGTACAAGGATAATAGTTCCCAGCAACTGCTTTCATCTCATCTTCCAGAATCAACATGTCTTTTGTCTTAGAACCAACGATAACATCCGCTTCAATTCCATGCTCATGGAGCCATTTTACCTGCGGATATACAGGAGCTGCACCAACACCACCGGCAACAAACAACATCTTCTTGCCCTTTAAACTTTCTATATCTTCATGAACGAACTCCGAAGCACATCCAAGAGGTCCTGTGAAATCGCGGAAACTGTCTCCTGCTTTTAATTCTGCCATCTTTTCTGTAGATGCACCAACTGTTTGGAATACAATGGTAATCGTTCCTGCTTCTCTATTATAATCACAAATCGTGAGAGGGATTCTTTCACCTTTCTCATCCATCTTTACAATTACAAACTGTCCCGGTTCGCAATGCTTTGCTACCCTTTTTGCTTCTACATCCATGAGAAAAATTTTATCTGCTAACTTTTCTGCTTTTTGTATCTTATACATTTTACGCCTCCCATTTTCTTTTATACTTCACTATGATAAAGCAAAACTTTGAAAATTTCAAGCGGTATTCTCAATTTTGCTTCACACTCTATTATATTAGATAAAAAGCGAGTGCACAATACACCCGCTTTTTGTAAATTTATGTATATTACTTCTAGAAGTCCACTTCTGTTCCGTAGTAAACGCATGTAAATAGTCTTTCCATAGTAGCCGGATCAATTGCACGTGGATTAGAACCTGTACAGGCATCGCCAACTGCAAGCTCTGCAATAGATGCAATTTTTTCTTTGAATTCGTCTTCTTTGATACCGAATTCTTTCAAAGTAGCCGGAATTCCAAGGATCACGTTAAAGTCGTCAATTTTCTTACATAAGCTGTTGATAAGTGCTTTCTCGGAAGCTCCTTCCAATCCTACTCTGCGAGCGATTTCTGCATAGCGTTTTGCTGCAACAGGATCCTTCGCATTGTATTTAATTACATATGGCAGATACATGGCATTTGCAAGACCATGTGTAATGTGTCCTGTTGAGAATGCTGCACCTGTTTTGTGTGCCATAGAATGTACAATACCAAGTAATGCATTGGAGAATGCCATACCTGCAAGACATTGTGCATCATGCATATGTGCTCTTGCATCCATGTTGCCTTTGTAAGAAGCTGGCAGATAATCAAACACCATCTCGATTGCCTGAATTGCAAGTGGGTCTGTATATGCACAGTTCAGTGTAGAAACATATGCTTCAATTGCATGTGTAAGTGCATCCATACCTGTGTAAGCTACTTGATGAGCAGGAAGCCCTTCTACTAATTCTGAGTCAACAATTGCAACATCTGGTGTGATATTAAAGTCAGCTAATGGATATTTGATTCCTTTCGCGTAATCTGTGATAACAGAAAATGCAGTTACTTCTGTTGCTGTTCCTGATGTAGAAGGAATTGCTGCAAATTTTGCTTTCTGTCTTAATTCCGGGAAGTTAAATGGGATACATAAATCTTCGAATGTTACATCTGGATATTCATAAAAAGCCCACATTGCCTTTGCAGCATCGATTGGTGATCCACCGCCCATTGCTACAATCCAATCTGGTTCAAAAGCACGCATTGCTTCTGCACCTTTCATAACAGTCTCCACAGATGGATCTGGCTCGACACCTTCAAACAGCTGTACTTCCATTCCAGCCTCTTTCAGATAATTCACTGCTTTATCTAAGAATCCTTGACGTTTCATGGAGCCGCCGCCAACTACAAGAATCGCCTTTTTCCCTTTCAAATTCTTTAATTCTTCTAAACATCCTTTTCCGTGATAAATATCTCTTGGTAAACAAAATCTACTCATTTAAATCTCTCCTTTTGCATATGTATTGTTAACCTTTTAACAGTATTCTAACTCTGTTAATTATTTAACGCAACAGATTTAGAGAAAAAAATTGTATTTATTTTAGTACAAATTATCTATCAAAATTACTTTCGAACAGCTTCTATACAATTGTTCATAAGCATGGCAATCGTCATTGGTCCAACCCCACCCGGAACTGGTGTGATTGCACTCACTTTCTCAATCACATCATCAAAATCTACATCTCCGCAAAGTTTATTTTCTGCATTGCGGTGGATACCTACATCAATCACAACAGCCCCCTCTTTTACATAGTCAGATGTAATGAACTTTGGTTTTCCGATTGCCGCAATAAGAATATCTGCACGTCCTGTAATTTCTTTCAAGTCCCTTGTTCTAGAGTGGGTAATCGTAACCGTTCCATTTTCACGGAGTAACAGCAATGCCATCGGTTTTCCTACAATATTACTTCTTCCAACAACCACACATTCTTTTCCTTCAATTTCAATTTCGGAACGTTTTAAAAGTTCGATAATTCCTGCCGGAGTGCAAGGAAGAAAACCATTTCTTCCAATGCACATATTTCCCACACTTTCCGGGTGGAACCCATCCACATCTTTTTCCGGAGCGATCGCCTGAATCACAGCATCCTCACGAATATGAGCAGGCAGTGGAAGCTGAACTAAAATTCCGTTTACTTTTTCATCTTCATTCAATTTCTGAACAAGTGAAAGCAGTTCTTCTTCTGTCACAGTCTCATCCAGCTCATATGATAAAGACTCTATTCCGATAAACGCACATGCCTTTTTTTTATTATTTACATAGACAGATGATGCCGGATCTTTTCCAACTTGCACAACTGCAAGACATGGAACAATTCCTTCTTGTTTTAATTTTGCCACTTCTTCTTTTAATTCTTCTTTAATTTGTGTTGATATCAGTTTTCCGTCAATTAATTTTGCCATTCAATCTCTCCCTAAAATAATCCTGTAATAGTTCCTTCCTCATTCACATCAATGCCATTTGCCGCCGGCACCTTCGGAAGCCCAGGCATCGTCATCACTGCACCTGTAAGTGCGACTACAAAGCCTGCTCCCGCATTGACATACACTTCACGGATATGGATCTTAAAGTGTTCCGGTCTTCCCAGAAGTGTCGCATCGTCAGAGAGGGAATACTGATTTTTTGCCATACAGATTGGAAGCTCTCCATATCCAAGCTCCGTAATCTTAGCAAGTTGTTTTTCCGCTGCCGGAGTATATTCCACACCGTCTGCGCCATAGATTTCTTTTGAAATCGTCTCGATCTTCTCTTTCAGAGAAAGGCTGTTTTCGTACAATGTATGGAAATGGCTCTCTTTTGTCTCCAATGTATTCAAAACTTTTTCTGCTAATGCGATACCGCCTTCGCCACCTTTTTCCCATACTTCTGAAAGTGCAAATTCGCAGTTTCTTTCTTCGCAAAATTGTCTGATAAACTCATTTTCTGCATCGGTATCTGTCACAAATGAATTTAGTGTCACAACAACCGGAACACCAAATTTTTGAACATTTTCAATATGTTTTTCCAGGTTCACAATACCTTTTTTCAATGCTTCCAGATTCTCTTCATTCAGGTCTTTCTTAGCAACTCCACCGTTGTATTTCAAGGCTCGCACAGTTGCGACAATCACTACCGCATCCGGTTTCAGGTTCCCCATTCTGCACTTAATATCCATGAATTTTTCTGCACCAAGGTCAGCGCCAAACCCTGCTTCTGTAATTGCAATATCGCTTAATTTTAATGCCATTTTTGTTGCGCGGATACTGTTACATCCGTGTGCGATATTTGCAAATGGACCGCCGTGTACTAATGCCGGTGTATGCTCTAATGTCTGAATCAGATTTGGCTTGATGGCGTCCTTTAGCAGAGCTGTCATCGCACCTGTCGCCTGTAAGTCATCGGCAGTCACCGGCTCTCCCGCAAAGTTATATGCAACAACAATCTTTCCAAGGCGACGTTTCAAATCTTTGATGTCATCAGCCAGGCAGAGAATTGCCATAATCTCAGATGCAACCGTGATGACAAAATGATCCTCACGAACCATACCGTCCATCTTATTCCCAAGGCCAACTACAATATTGCGAAGCACACGATCATTCATATCAAGACAGCGTTTCCATACAACCTGTCTCGGATCAATCTGAAGCACATTTCCTTGTTGGATATGGTTGTCCAAAAGAGCCGCTAAAAGATTGTTTGCCGAAGTGATTGCATGAAAATCTCCTGTGAAATGAAGATTCAAATCTTCCATCGGTACAACCTGTGCGTATCCGCCGCCTGCAGCACCACCTTTGATGCCGAAACAAGGTCCCAGCGAAGGCTCACGCAACGCAATCAATGCTTTTTTATTCAACTTTGCCATAGCTTGTCCAAGTCCCACAGAGGTTGTAGTCTTACCCTCCCCTGCAGGAGTCGGGTTGATTGCAGTTACAAGTACAAGTTTCCCATCCGGTCGGTCTTTTACTGCCTCCCACAATTCATCAGAAAGCTTGGCTTTGTATTTTCCATACAGTTCCAAATCATCCTCCTGAATCCCAATACTTGCAGCCACCTCTTTGATTGGTTTCATCACTGCCTCCTGTGCAATCTGAATGTCTGTTTTCATCTTTCTTCCTCCTTTGAATTATACATGTTCTTCAATATATTGCTCAAATTGTTCCATTGACATCAATACTTTTCTTGGCTTCGTGCCTTCTTCTTCTCCTACAACACCTGCCTCTGCCAACTGATCCATAATTCTTGCTGCACGGTTAAAGCCAATTTTAAATACGCGCTGCAGCATTCCAATCGATGCCTTATCTTTTTCAATAATAAATTTTCCGGCATCTACAAAATAGGCATCCCGGTCATCCGCACCGCTGTTTCCGGAAACCGTGCCTCCCGCAGCGACACTGGCACTATTTACATGGTTTGTAATCTCCTCATTATACTGAACACTTTCACTGTTCTTTACCAAAAAGTCTACAACAGCCTGCACCTCTTTATCTGACACAAATGCTCCCTGTACACGCGCCGGTTTTTGATATCCTGCCGGATAGAAAAGCATATCACCCTTTCCAAGCAGCTTTTCTGCACCGTTCATGTCAATGATCGTTCTGGAATCTACACCTGACGAAACAGAAAATGCGATTCTCGACGGCATATTTGCCTTGATCAGACCGGTGATGACATTGACGGATGGTCTCTGTGTGGCAAGAACAAGATGAATTCCGGCGGCTCTTGCAAGCTGTGCAAGGCGACAGATAGATTCTTCTACTTCTCCCGGTGCGACCATCATAAGATCCGCAAGCTCGTCCACGATAATAACGATCTGAGGTAATTTTTCTGGTTTTCCTTCTTCCTCAATCGCTTCGACTGTCTCAACTTTTGCATTGTATCCTTTCAAATCACGCACATTGTACTGTGCAAACAGATCATACCGTTTCATCATCTCAGCGACCGCCCAGTTCAGGGCACCTGCCGCTTTTTTGGGATCTGTCACAACCGGAATCATCAGATGCGGAATTCCATTATAGACACTTAACTCAACGACCTTAGGGTCAATCATAATTAACTTCACATCTTTTGGATCGGCTTTATATAAAATACTCATTATCAGCGTATTGATACAGACAGATTTACCAGAACCTGTCGCCCCCGCAATCAATACATGCGGCATCTTCATAATATCTGCCACGACAACTTTTCCTGCAATATCACGTCCCGCTGCAAACGCAATCTTCGATTCATGGTTTTGAAATTCGTCCGTCTCTAAAAGATCTCGGAGCATAACAGCCGTATTCTCTTTGTTCGGGACTTCGATTCCAACAGCTGCCTTTCCTGGGATTGGTGCCTCGATACGAATATCCGCAGCTGCAAGGTTCAATTTGATATCATCTGCAAGACCGACAATCTTGCTGACTTTTACCCCCTGCTCCGGCTGAAGTTCATAGCGGGTCACCGATGGACCGCAGCTTACATTAGTCACAGTTACATTGACATTAAAATTTTGAAGCGTCTGCTGAAGTTTCATTGCAGTCTGACGTAAATGAGCATCGGAATCTCCTCCGCTTTTCTTTCCATGTTTCAGCAAAGATAGTGGCGGAAATACATATTCTTTTGCCCGTTTTTCCTCGCTCTTTTTAATCTCTTGTTCCACGTTTGCTGTCGCCGTCTCAACTTGCTTTTTACTTTCTTTTGTCTTTCGTTTCTCAGGAACAGGTTCCGGAATCGGAGCCTCTTCTTCCATAATCGGCTGTGCCCGATTGATCGTAATATCGTCCGGAACAATATTTTTTGAAACTTCAGCTTCTCTCCCATCATATGACGGTATTTCTTCCGCAAATAAATCCGGTACATCTTCCGGAGGTGTAATCTCTCTCATCTCCGGTGACTTTTTCACAAGTGTTGTGTCAAACGATACCCCTGAGACCGTATTATCTTTTCGCTTGCGTTCTTTCTCAGCTGCTTTTTGTTCCCTCTCCTGTGCTCTTTTTTCGCGTCTCAATTCTGCCTGCTCTTTTCGTTTCTTTGCATCCTGCTTTGCGGAAGAATAGGCTTTTTCACTGCCTTTTTTCACCCCGCGTATAAATGACTTCTCTGTAATGATGACAAGACAAATGATGCAGAGAATGATTACAATCACATATGTACCGATGACACCGATTGCAGGACAGAGCGCAGAAACGACAATTCCTCCCAAAAGACCACCACCGTCTTTATGCATACTGGAAATTTTATAATAAGAGAACAATCTTGTGCCTGCTGTATATTCATTCATGATCAACTGAAACAATGTGCAGACCATCAGTGTGAATCCCGCTCCTGCTGCGGTCTTTATGTACGCGATAGAATTCCCTTTATTTGAAATTACAAAAGCAATTCCTATAAACAACAGAATCGGTATGATATATGCGATTGTCCCAAAAAGTCCAAATAATACGGAAGAAACGGCATCGCCTACAAAGCCCCCAATTCCAAAATTGCTTATCAATAGTAAAATACCGGCAGCCAAAGCTGATAAAATGATAATCTCATCTTTCAAAAAACTTTGGCTGTCCTGCTTCTTTTTCGTTTGTTTTTTGTTTCTTTTTCTGCTAGTATTCTTCCTTGCTGCCATGAAACTCCCCCTTGTATCTTAAACATACTATAATATAGTATATCATCAATAAAATCTCATGTCATCATCTATTTTTATTGATCTTTTTTTTCTATCATCTCATGTAATTTCGTCAAAGCATCGCTCATCCCGCCAACGGCATCAATCAGTCCCTCTTTTACGGCCTCTTCTCCTTCTAAAAGCGTGCCGACATCTTTGACAAGTTGTGTAGAATCAAGCATCAGCTCTTCAATACGTTCCTGGGTCATATGAGAGTGTCCTGCCAGAAAGCGTATAATACGATCCTGAGTTCGTTCCATATTCCGATAGCTTTGAATCACTCCGATAAACATCCCATTTGAACGGACCGGATGAATGATCATCGTCCCACTGGGAACAATAAAAGAATAATCGGCTGAAACAGCAAGCGGCCCTCCGATGGAATGACTTCCGCCAAGAACCAAAGACACAGTCGGCTTGCTGAGTGATGCAATCATCTCTGCAATCGCAAGTCCCGCCTCCACATCACCTCCAAGTGTATTTAATAAAATGAGGAGTCCTTCGATTTCTTCATTATCCTCCACTTCAGCAAGTTTTGGCAGCAGATGTTCGTATTTCGTCGCTTTTGTGTTGCCAGACACCGCCTCATGCCCCTCAATCTCTCCGATAATTGTCAGTAACTGAATATTGTGCTTTCTGTTATTGTGTGTCAGTTCAATACTTCCGGTTTCGTTAATCTCTTCTCTTTTTTCTTCCTCCATACGCCTGCTCCTTTTCATTGTTTTCTTTTAGTATGCAGCAGTTTGAAAGAAATATACAAAAATCTCTTCACAAAATAAGGCGAGAGCATTTCCTGCTTCCCGCCTTATATCTTTTCATCTAAATTGTGGCCAACGCCTGTTCTAAATCTGCAATGATATCATCTGCGTTCTCGATTCCGACACTGAAACGAATCAAATCCGGCTGTACTCCGGCCTCTAATAATTCCTGCTCATTCATCTGGCGGTGTGTGTGACTTGCCGGGTGCAGCACAGAAGTGCGCGCATCTGCAACGTGTGTTACGATTGCGGCAAGTTTCAATTGATCCATCATTTTTACAGACGCATCCCGTCCACCTTTCAAGCCAAAGGAGATAACACCACAAGTGCCGTTTGGCATATATTTTTGAGCCAGCGCATGATATTTGTTATCCGGAAGCCCTGCGTAATTCACCCACGCAACTTTTTCGTGATTCACAAGATATTCCGCAACCTTTTGTGCATTTTCACAATGTCTCTGCACACGTAAATGCAGTGTCTCTAGACCAAGGTTCAATAAGAACGCATTCTGCGGAGACTGAACAGAACCCAAATCTCTCATCAGCTGCACTGTCGCTTTTGTGATGTAAGCACCTTTACCAAATTTTTCAGTATATACGATACCGTGATAAGTCTCATCCGGAGTCGTCAAACCTTTGAATTTATCACCATATGCTTCCCAGTCAAAATTTCCACTATCCACAATACAGCCGCCGACACATGCCGCATGTCCGTCCATGTATTTCGTCGTAGAATGTGTCACAATATCAGCTCCCCACTCAAACGGACGACAGTTGATTGGTGTCGCAAATGTATTGTCTACGATTAGAGGCACTCCATGTTCATGAGCAACTTTTGCAAATTTCTCAATATCCAGAATCACCAATGCCGGATTGGCGATCGTCTCTCCGAATACTGCTTTTGTATTCTCCTGAAACGCAGCATGCAACTCTTCTTCACTTGCATCTGCATCCACAAACGTAGCTTCGATTCCCATCTTTCTCAATGTGTGAGCATATAAGTTATATGTACCGCCGTAAATTGCTGCAGCGCACACAATATGGTCTCCTGCTTCTGCAATATTCATAATAGCATAGAAATTTGCTGCCTGGCCGGAAGATGTCAGCATAGCTGCCACACCGCCCTCCAGATCACAAATCTTCGAAGCGACTGTGTCGTTTGTCGGATTTTGGAGTCTTGTATAAAAATATCCATTATCTTCAAGATCAAACAGTCTTCCCATCTGCTCACTTGTCTCATATTTGAATGTCGTGCTCTGATAAATCGGAAGCACTCTTGGCTCTCCTTTTTTCGGCTGCCATCCTGACTGGATACATTTTGTTTCAATTTTGTAGTTACTGCTCATAAACATTCCTCCTCATATAACTTACTGTCTATTCTTCCCAGTTATGGTAAACCTCTTGTACATCGTCATCTTCTTCTAACAGATCAAGTGTTTTCTGAATATTTTTCAGATCTGTCTCGTCTGTTAGCTGTACCCATGTCTGTGGAATCATAGTTACTTCTGCGCTCGCCATAGGAATGCCGGCTTCCTCCAAAGTCAGACGCACCTCACTGAAAGAATCTGGATCTGTCAGAATCTCAAAGCTGTCCTCTTCCTCTACAAAATCTTCTGCCCCCGCATCTAGTGCTATCATCATCAAATCATCTGCATCCATCTCGCACTCTTCTTTTGCAACGATAATCTGTCCTTTTTTGTCAAACATGAATGACACACATCCAGGTGTTCCGACATTACCACTTCCTTTTGTAAATGCATTTCTCACATTGGAAGCAGTACGGTTCTTATTGTCCGTCAGTGCATCTACAATAATTGCAGTACCGTTTGGTCCATATCCCTCATATGTAACATGTTCATAGTTGGAAGCATCCGCATCTCCGGCTGCTTTTTTAATACTTCTCTCGATGTTGTCATTCGGCATATTGTTTGCCTTTGCTTTTGCAATTACATCACGCAGTCTGCTGTTGTTGGCCGGATCCGGACCGCCTCCCTCTTTTACTGCAACGGCAAGTTCTCTACCGATCTTCGTGAAAATCTTTCCTCTGACCGCATCATTTTTTTCCTTTTTATGTTTAATATTCGCAAATTTTGAATGTCCTGACATTTTTATTCCTCTCCTTGTTTTCTTTTAAAAATCACTTGTCTATTCTAGCACTCTTTTTTTTATTTGTACAGTTTTTATAATATTATTTTCCATGGACAGCACTTGAAAATCATAACCTCCATAGGATACAACACAATTTTCTTCCTCTGTCGGAATTCTTTCTAAATGAAAGATAAGGAATCCATTAAGTGTCTCATAGTCCTCTTCCTCAAATTGAATTCCAAGCAGTTCTTCCAAATCTTCAACTTCTGTCATTCCATCTGCAAGATAGCTTCCATCTGCCTCCTGCCTGATCAGTTCTTCTTCCTCGTCGTATTCATCCTGAATGTTTCCGACAATTTCTTCTATGATATCTTCCATTGTCACAAGTCCTGCAGTCTGACCATACTCATCAATGACAATCGCCATATGATATTTCCCTTCCTGCATCTTTTTCAGCAGTTTATCAATACTTCTCGTCTCCGGTATAAAGCTTACTGGTCTTATGTATTCCTTCAGCTGTTTAATCGGAATATGACGAAGCTGTTCGTTAAAGTAGCATTTCATTGCATCCCGCAGATGAATCGTTCCGATGATAGAATCAATATCTTCTTCATAGACCGGAAATCTGGATTTATTCTGCTCTAATATAAACGTCAACGCATTTTCAAGCGTCTCTTCGCCATCCAACGCAACCATATGTTTCCGGTGCGTCATAATACTTTTCGCATCCTTTTCCCCATATGCGAAAATATTTCGTATCATCTGAGCTTCACTGCTCAGGAACACACCCTGCCGATACCCCTCATCGACCATATCCATCACAGCCTCCGCCGCATCTTCTCCCTCTTCCATCTCTCCTGAAAATATTTTTCTCATTCGCGATAATAGATTACCCTCATCTTCCATTTCTTTTTTCTCCTTTTATTATGTATGAAGCTCCAAGCTGATTCTCAACGCTTCATCAACTTTTGTCATCAGTTTTTTGTCCACGTGACAAACCATGTCTTTTAGCCTCTGCTTGTCAATCGTGCGAATCTGTTCCAACAGCACCACTGAATTTTTTACAATCTGATATTTTCCTGCATCAATTTCAACATGTGTCGGCAACTTTGCCTTGTTCATTCTTGATGTAATCGCAGCACAGATCACAGTCGGGCTGTGTCTGTTCCCAATGTCATTTTGTATGATCAAAACAGGTCGTATTCCACCTTGTTCTGAACCGACTACCGGACTTAAGTCCGCATAAAATATATCACCACGTCTAATCTGCACTCTATTCACACTCCGATTTTTTAAGATAAAATTAGTATTTCCATCTTTTTCGGATGTATTCCAGTTAGAACCTGAATTCTCGTTTATGCAAAATAGTCCACCTGCTCTGCTATTTTCCCATCCCGCACATATACACGCGGAATACGTTTTCCAAGGTCGCACACAAATTCATAATTAAATCGCCCGGAAAGTTCGCTCAGCACTTCCACCGGCAAAATCTCATTTCCGTCTTTTCCAATCATTGTGACTTTATCGCCAAAGCTTACGCCTTCAATCTGTGTCACATCCACCATAAACTGATCCATGCAGACCCGCCCGAGAATAGGTGCTTTCTTTCCACGGATCAACACGTATCCTTTATTTGATAAGCTTCTTGGATATCCATCTGCATATCCGACCGGAATTGTTGCAATCTTCATTTTCTCTTTGGCCACGAACGTGCCTCCGTAGCTCACAGGAGTCCCTCTCTCTATCTCCTTTACAAATGCCACATGACTCTTTAATGCCAATGCCGGTTTTAATTTTACGTTTGTCTTGTCTACCTCTTCCGATGGATAGAGTCCATATGTAGAAATTCCTGCTCTTACAATATCGAAATTCGCCTCCGGGACATCAATGATGCCTGCACTGTTGGAGCAGTGCTCATATGTAAACCGGACATTTTTTTCTTTCAGGCGTTCCGTCATCCATACAAATTCCTGTATCTGTTTTTTTGTAAAGCTTTTATCTTTCTCATCTGCTTTGGTAAAATGTGTAAAAATCCCTTCCATATTGACATTTGGCATCTTGCTGATTCGCTTGATTGTCTCTGCTGATTGTTCATTGATTCCAAATCCCAGCCGCGACATTCCGGTATCCAGTTTGATGTGCATATAAGCTGTTTTCCCCTCTCTTGCCGCCATTCGAGAGATTGACTCTGCCATCTCTTCTGTGTAAATATTCATTCGAATCTCATGCTTTAACATCTCCATGTACTGATCTGGGAACACACATCCAAGCACCAGAATCGGTTTTTGAATCCCTTCTGTGCGAAGCACAACTGCCTCGTCTAAAGTCGCTACCGCAAAGCCCCATATGTAGTTCCAACGCTCCATCATCTCCGCAATCTGAACGGCTCCATGCCCATATCCATCCGCTTTTATGACCGCCATTACTTTCGTCTCAGGTCTGATGTTTTGTTTCATCTGTTCCATATTATATGCAATTGCATCCAAATCAATCTTTGCATATACTCTGCTATAAGTCTTCATCTGTTCTGTCGCCTCTCTTATATATTCTTTAATACACTGCTGATTTCCGCAACCAAATCACTTGCCAGTACACTGTATGCTCCCTTTTTGTCCCGGGCCATATCACCTGCAAGACCATGGAGGAACACCCCAAGACATGCAGATGTATACGGTTCACACTGTTGTGCCAAAATCCCCACAATAACTCCCGCAAGCACATCTCCGGAGCCTGCCTTTGCCATCGCCGCATTCCCGGACAAATTCAAATATGTATTTTGATGCTCTTTCGCAACAAGCGTTCTCGCATCTTTTAGCACGCAGACAACCTTATATCGTTCCACAAACGCATGCAGCTTTTCCATTCGCTGTTCTATCAGTTCTTTTACACTGCACTGCAGCATTCTGGACATCTCTTTCATATGTGGTGTCAAAACAATCAGAGCATTCGTTTCTTCAATCCATTCCATATGTTTTGACAGGATATTGATACCATCTGCATCCACCACACAAGGAACCAGCGCACGTTTCAACGTATATTGCATCACTCGTTCTGCTGTGTCACTTTTCCCAAGTCCGCATCCAATTCCAATCAAATCTGCCCATTGAATCAATTTTTCTAATTGCTCAGAATCGAACGTGTCATATGTTGTAATAATCGCTTCCGGTAAAAGCTGTTGTAATATCACACGGTTTTCTTCGTGTGTATAAATCTGCACAAGTCCTGCCCCCACTGCATAAGCGGCTTTTGCACTTAAATAAGCAGCTCCTGACATCCCTTTGCTGCCTGCAATCATCAACACTTTTCCATAGCTTCCCTTATGTGAATTTTTCTTCCTTTTTGGAAATCCCAGAAATAGGTCTTGTTTTTCATAGCCAAATGTAACTGTTCCTTCTGAGAATGTTTCCGAGGAAATGCCGATGTCACCTGTGAGAATCTTTCCGGCACACACATTTCCCTCCTGTAAAAACAGACCTCTCTTTGGAAAGGCAATTGCAACTGTCAGATCTGCACAAAAAGCAATCCCCATCCGGGCTCCGGTCGTATCATGAATTCCCGATGGCAGATCAACCGCCACCTTCTTGCCGGTCATCTGATTGACAGAACAAAGAATCTCCCTGTAATGGCCTGTAACTTCACGTTTCAATCCGGTTCCAAAGAGTGCATCTATAATTACACTATATTCCTCTGTATCCAGATTGGTTATCACCGGAATTTCATAATGTGCTGCAATTTTTGCCTGCTGTGCATTTTCCTCGCTTCGTTTTTGAGAATTCCCGGCAAAAAAAATAGTCACATCATGCCCCTTTAAGTGTAACAGGCGGGCAATTGCATATCCATCTCCACCATTGTTGCCGCTCCCACAGATTACAAGCACCCTGCGAAAATCCAGTTGTTCTTCTTCCATGCATCTTACCACTTCCAGTGCCGCACGTTCCATCAAAACCATAGACGGAACTCCGATTTCTTCAATCGTATACAGATCCGCTCTTCGCATCTGTTCGCCGGTTGGCAAATATATCATTTTTGTTCACCTTCTATTCTTGAAAAAAACGTGTAAAGGAAACCTGCCTGCTGCATGCCTCCACTACACGTCTCTTTTATCTTATTTCCCGCAAAAGCAGGAAATTATTCTTCCGTCGTATGCTCCACATGATAACGATTGACATTATAAGAAAGTCTCATCAAACTTTCTGAAAGATGTACATTCTCAACAATCACATCCTCCGGAAGTTCTAAATCTGTATGCGCAAAGTTCCAAATAGCTTTGATACCGCTTTCCACAAGCATGTCTGCAACTTCAATTGCTTTTGTCTTTGGAATAGTGAGCACTGCAATCTCGATATTATTTTCTTTGATAAAGTCGCTTAACTCATCCATCATCCGGATCTCAATACCTCGAATTGTAACGCCCTCAAGTCTTGGGTTCACATCAAAAATTCCTTTTAAGACAAATCCGCTTCGCTCAAAAGCAGCATAATTGGCAAGTGCCTGTCCTAAATTACCTGCTCCGAGTATAATCATATTATGATTGACATCCAGACCTAAAATCTTTCCAATCTCTGTATATAAATACTTTACATTATATCCATAACCTTGTTGTCCAAAGCCACCAAAATTATTCAAATCCTGTCTGATCTGGGAAGCTGTTACATTCATCCTTTTACTTAATTCATTAGAAGAAATACGCTCCACACTATTTTCCAATAACTCACCTAAGTAACGATAATAGCGGGGTAATCTTCTGATAACTGCCTGGGAGATTTGTCTTTCTTCCATTTTTTCTTCACCTTCCTCTGTTTTCCTGTCCATTCTAAGAATCATTATATAGAATCACCGCATCAAAGTCAAACTTTTAGTTGTATTTTCTTACATTTTAGTTATAATAAAATTATTGTACCAAAAAGGGAGGGGTTATATATATGATTCTCGCATGTCATAATATTTCAAAAGCATTTGGAGAACAAGTGATTGTCAAATCTGGTTCTTTTCATATAGAAGATCGCGAAAAAACGGCACTGATCGGACCAAATGGTGCCGGAAAGTCTACTATTTTAAAAATGATCATGAAAGAACTCGATACAGACAGTGGCGATATTATCCTGACAAAAGGAAAGACAATCGGTTATCTGTCACAGCATCAGGAGCTTTCAAGCGGAAACACAATTCTGGAAGAGTTAAAGACTGCCAAAGCAGATATCATTGAGATGGAAAAACAGATTCGCACGATTGAGATGGAATTGAAACATCTTCACGGCGAAGATTTAGAAAACCGGCTTCAGACATACCACCGACTGACAGAGCGTTTTGAACACGCCAACGGATACGCCTATCAGAGTGAATTGGTCGGTGTCTTAAAAGGACTTGGCTTTCGTGAAGATGAATTTTTAAAAGAGGTGGACACGCTCTCAGGAGGGCAAAAGACCCGTGTGTCTCTCGGAAAGCTGCTTCTTACAAAACCAGATATTTTATTGCTCGATGAGCCGACAAACCATTTGGATATGAACTCCATCTCATGGCTTGAGACCTATTTGCTCAACTATGACGGTGCTGTCTTAATCGTATCCCATGACCGTTATTTTCTGAACCGTGTTGTCACAAAAGTGGTAGAGATTGAATACGGCAGCATTATGACTTACATGGGGAACTATTCAGACTATGCACAAAAGAAAAAGATGATTCGTGAAGCAAAATTAAAAGAATACTTAAATCAACAGCAGGAAATCAAGCATCAGGAAGCAGTAATCGAAAAACTTCGCTCTTTCAATCGAGAAAAATCAATCCGTCGTGCAGAAAGTCGTGAAAAGATGCTTGAAAAAATAGACGTCATCGAAAAGCCGATGGGAGACCCGCAAGAACTCCACTTTTCATTAGAGCCATCCTGCGTCAGCGGAAACGATGTGTTAGAAGTTGAACATTTAAGCAAGGCATTCGGAAACCACAAACTATTTCAGGATATCAGCTTTGAGATCAAGCGTGGGGAACACGTTGCCATCATCGGAGACAACGGAACCGGAAAGACAACACTTTTAAAAATACTGAATCAGGTGGTCGCCGCTGATAGCGGTTCTTTCAAGCTCGGCTCCAAAGTACAGATTGGCTATTATGATCAGGAACACCACGTGTTACATATGGGAAAAAATATTTTTGATGAAATCTCAGATGATTATCCAAGTCTTAACAACACACAGATTCGAAATACACTCGCCGCATTTTTATTTACGGGCGATGATGTCTACAAACTGATCGGTGATTTAAGCGGTGGCGAGCGTGGTCGTGTTTCTCTTGCAAAACTTATGCTGTCTGAGGCAAACTTCCTCATCCTCGATGAGCCGACGAACCATTTGGATATTGCTTCCAAAGAGATTTTGGAAAAAGCGCTGAATGATTACACCGGGACTGTACTTTATGTGTCCCACGACCGTTACTTTATTAATCAGACGGCGACACGTATTTTAGATCTTGTCAATGGCACATTTGTTAATTATATCGGAAACTACGATTACTACTTGGAAAAGAAAGAAGAATTGACAGCAGCGTATGCCGGCATTTCTGAAATTTCTGCTCCTTCCGTCTCTTCCACATCTGTGGAATCCGACACAAAGATGGACTGGAAAGCCCAAAAAGAAGCACAGGCAAAAAAACGGAAACGTCAAAACGATTTAAAAAAGACTGAAGATGCAATTGCGAAACTGGAAGAAAGGGATTCTGAAATTGATGAGTTAATGACTCAGGAAGAAGTCTTCACCAACTCTGTGAGATGCCGTGAATTATCTGAGGAAAAAGCAAAAATCGCTGAGGAATTGGAAACACTTTACATGCGTTGGGAAGAACTCGCGGAATAAAAAGTATGCTAAAAAAGAAAATGCCCGAATTTCCTGTGTCTCAGGTCATTCGGACATTTTACATTCATTACAATAATTCCGCAATTGCTTTGATAAATTGTTCGCTGTTCAATACCGTTGGATTTTCAATACTTGTAATCAAAGCAAGGTCTTTTGTCATCTTACCGCTCTCGATCGTATCGATAGTTGCTTTTTCCAGTCTGTCTGCAAAATCCATCAATTCTTGATTGCCATCTAATTCACCGCGTTTACGGAGTGCGCCGGTCCATGCAAAAATGGTTGCAACAGAGTTCGTAGAAGTCTCTTCACCCTTTAAGTGCTTGTAATAATGACGCTGCACTGTTCCGTGAGCAGCTTCGTACTCATAATATCCCTGTGGAGATACCAACACGGAAGTCATCATTGCAAGAGAACCGAATGCGGAAGAGACCATATCACTCATTACATCCCCATCATAGTTCTTACAAGCCCAGATAAATCCACCTTCCGCTTTCATGACACGCGCTACTGCGTCGTCAATCAGTGTATAGAAATACTCAATTCCGGCAGCTTTGAATTTCTCATCATATTCTTTATCATAAATCTCTTGGAAAATATCTTTAAATGTATGATCGTATTTTTTAGAGATTGTATCTTTTGTTGCAAACCACAAATCCTGTTTGATATCAAGCGCATAGTTAAAACAGCTTCTCGCAAAACTTTCAATAGAAGCATCCAAGTTGTGCATCCCCTGTGCGATTCCGGCTCCTGTGTAATTATGTACCAACTCTCTTGTCTCTGTTCCGTCTTCTGCCGTATATACCAGCTCCACTTTTCCCGGTCCCGGAATGATCATCTCTGTATTTTTATAGACATCTCCATATGCATGTCTTGCAATTGTAATTGGTTTTTTCCAGTTTTTCACACATGGCTCAATTCCCTTTACAATAATCGGTGTACGGAAAACTGTTCCGTCTAACATCGCACGGATTGTTCCATTTGGGCTTTTCCACATCTCTTTTAAGTCATATTCTGTCATTCGTGCAGCATTCGGAGTGATGGTCGCACATTTTACAGCGACTCCATATTTCTTCGTTGCATTTGCAGAATCAATGGTAACCTGGTCATTTGTTTCGTTGCGGTACTCCAATCCCAAATCATAATATTCTGTTTTCAAATCAATAAATGGCAATAACAGATTCTCTTTGATCATCTTCCAAAGGATTCTTGTCATCTCATCTCCGTCCATCTCTACAAGTGGTGTTGTCATCTTAATTTTATCCATCTTCCATTTCCTCCTGCTCTACGCTTCGATATTCAAATTTTGCATTACTTTCAAAATGTGTTCATTGGCAAGTTGTTCTGCTTTATCTGCATCTTTCTGTTTGATTGCTTCCAAAATCTCTTTATGTTCTTTGATTGATTTTTCTGCCCGATGTTCTCTTGTAACAGATGCCTGCCTTGCCATCTGGACATATTTATGAAAATCGGATAATACATGTTCTAGTATACGACTATTTGATGCTTCGTACAATACTTCATGGAATTTTCCATCAAGTTCTACAACCTGACCCGATTTTTCTTTTTGATTTTTGTTTGCATGAAATTCTGAGAGTAAAACAATCTCTTCTAGTTTTTCTATCTGTTCTTCTGTAATATGCTCGGTCGCCCATCTGGCGCAAAGTCCTTCCAGGAGGGAGCGTACCAAATAGATATCCTTCACATCTTTCCCTGTAATTCCGGTCACATATGCGCCTTTGTTTGGTACGATTTTTACAAGTCCCTCCAGTTCAAGCTGTCTTAACGCCTCTCTCACCGGAGTTCTGCTCACCCCAAGCTTTTTCCCGATTGTGCTTTCCCGCAATTCTTCATTTTCTTTGTATTCGCCCTTCAAAATACCATCTCTGATTTTTTGAAAGACTCTTCCACGGAGCGAATACTCCTGATATTCTTCCATCTTCTGCCTCCACTATAAAATTATCTGCAACTCATGACAGGCATCTGTGATCACACGTACCAATTCGTCATCTGTCAAAACAGTCACACGTCCGGATTCATACTCTGCATCTACCCATTCTTTTACCTTCGCTACCAATGGTGAATTTTTGTCAATAGCACGGTCACCTTTCAACTTGTAATATGCATTGATCCAATGTGCAATTCCCGCAAGCCCCGATGTGTTGGATACCGCAACAAGAACCGGACGGTTCAGGAATTTATCCGTATCAAAAATATTGTAAATCTCCTCATTTTTCAGAAGTCCATCGGCGTGAATACCGGCTCTTGTCACATTAAAGTTCTTTCCGACAAACGGAGTTCTTGACGGCACACGATATCCAATCTCTTTCTCGTAATACTCCGCCATCTCTGTGATGACTGTCGTATCCATTCCGTCTAAAGTTCCACGAAGTTGCGCATATTCAAACACCATTGCTTCAAGCGGTGTATTTCCTGTACGCTCACCGATTCCAAACAAAGAACAGTTTACGCCGCTTGCACCATACAGCCAAGCTGTCGTGGAGTTGCTGACCGCCTTATAAAAGTCATTATGTCCGTGAAATTCAATCAACTCACTTGGCACACCTGCGTGAACCATCAGACCGTATATGATTCCCGGAATTGATCGCGGAATCACAGCCCCCGGATAATTGACACCGTATCCCATTGTATCACAAACACGCACCTTTACGGGAATTTGATATTCCTCACGCAATTTCATCAATTCCAGACAAAACGGAATGACAAATCCATAAATATCCGAACGTGTGATATCCTCCAGATGACATCTCGGACTGACACCAATTTCCAAACATTCTCTTACAATCGAAAGGTAATGCTCCATCGCCTGTCTTCTTGTCATATTCAGTTTGTAAAAAATATGGTAATCAGAACAGCTGACCAAAATCCCAGTCTCTTTCATTCCGATATCTTTTACAAGTTGAAAATCTTTCTTGCTTGCACGAATCCAGCTTGTCACCTCCGGAAATTCGTATCCTCTCTCCATACATTTGTAAACTGCGTCCCGGTCTTTTTTACTATATAGAAAAAATTCGCACTGGCGGATCTTTCCTTTCGGACCACCAAGTCTGTGAAAATAATCATACAATGTGACAATCTGTTCTGTAGAATAAGGCGCTCTCGACTGCTGTCCATCACGGAATGTCGTATCGGTGATCCAGATTTCATCCGGCATGTGATGAGGCACGATTCGGTCATTGAAGGCAATCTTTGGAATCTCATCATACGGAAATAGATTGCGGAAAATGTTCGGTGTCTCCACATCCACCAGAGGATACATATGTTCCTCAAGTTCTAACAGATTATTATGTTGATTCATAAATACTTTTCTATTCTCCATGGTCATCCTCTTTTCTTTATTCCAGTTTTGTATAATTGTATACAATTATACATTTCGTGTCAATACTTTACCGAAATAAAATAACAGAGTGAGAATATTTTTTCCCACTCTGCTACTCTTATTTCGCCACATTTATATAAAATTGTCCTTTTTGCGCATTTTATCTAAACAGTATTTGACACTCTCTGTCTCAAAAGAGTCTAGTGCAAACAAAGATTCATTATATTGAAAATTTCTCTCTTTTTCTCCATCAGAAAGCATTTGTTTTTCCGAAAACCAAAGTGATACTTTTTCTATCTGATCTCCAACTGCCTTATAACTGATCGTGTACAGATAATCCTCTCCTGATCCTTTGCAAAATATCTGTTCCCCTTCTTCACTTTCATATTTCAGAGAAATACTCCTATAACTTATTTCCATTTTTTCTTGTATGCATCATCCATATTCTGTAATAAACCTTTCCTTTCAATACCTATTTTAACAAATCAGAAATGCAGATTTGAAAATCCTCATATACTTTTAATTTAATTGTATCGCCAAAAGGAATGATAACAGGCGCGACATCTTCTTCGTAACGATATATGGTAGTGCGTTCTCTAGCCGGATCGACAATCCAGTATTCTCGAACTCCTGCATCTGCATAAAGCGCATTTTTTGTAGAATAATCCATTTTCCGACTGCTTGGAGAAACAATTTCAATAATAAAGTCAGGCGCTCCTTCACAGCCACGGTTTGAAATTTTATTATGGTCACATACCAAACTAATATCCGGTTCCACATAATTAGAATCATCCTCTTTGATAAACACTGCAAATGGCGCTGGATAAACTTTGCAGTTCCCATGTTTTTTTGCAATGTAGTTTTGCAGCGAAGTTGTCAGTACTGCAACAAGTTCCTGATGCAAAGGAGAAGGGGGCGCCATGTCATAAATTCTCCCGTCAAGCAATTCCGCTCGCTTACCATCCGGAAGGGCATAAATATCATCGATTGTATATAGTTTTGTTTTTAATAATGGCATCGTATCATATCCTTTCTTGCTTTCTTTGTCTTTTAGTATAACATGAGTTTCCGCAAAACAAAAGTATTGCTGCCGTATTACAGAACACAATCTGTCTCATCGCCCTCACCAATCGCATATCGAGTAACGTTTTTCTCATCTGAATCAGTCTTTCCAGATTTTCGCGCTGATAACTCACATAATCTGCCCAAAACTCAAAATCAGACCAGCGCTCCGGAATCATATCAAGTACAAATCTAAAATCATTTTCAGCCATGTGTAATCCAATACTTTCCCTGACCCAAATTTCATCTGAAGTGTCTCTTCCAGTACACGCATGGATTCATCTTCTTTCACTTTGGTAACTACCCGCTGAAACGTAGCCGTTTCTCCCTCTTTTGGCTCGTATACAAACAAATTTTCCTTATGTTCGATCACTCCCGCAATCTCATATTGCTTTTCCTCTTGATATTCCTGTACCGGAATCCCACCTTCTGTTGTCTGAACAAACGATACAAATTGCATCTCCTCTTCCAACCTCTGCATAGCATGTACTGCCAATATATAGAAACAGGCTATCAGTGCAATTGCCAGAACACCAACCACCTGCTTTCTATGCGCTTTCACTGCTTCTGCGGCTTGATGCGGCCGCCATCAGAAATCTGTTTTGACGAGGATAGGATAATGTTCTGATCGACACTCAGACCTTTCACTGCTGCATATCGATCTCCTTTGTATTCCACAGTCACATCCACACGTCTTGCAATGACTTCTGTTCCAAGGATTGTTTTCTTCTCATCGGTGGTATACACATAATATTGATTTCCCTCTTCTTGATGCAGCGCTTCTAAAGGTATACACCCTGAATACATTTTTTTGCTTGTCTCTATTTGCACACCTACTGAGGTGCCAATCGGAAGCGTATTTGGTGGAATCCGTATACTTGCCTCTACCCCTGCCCCCGTTTCTGTATTTTGCTGTATCGCTGTAATTTTTAATTTCCCAACTGCATTTTTCTCTGTTTCCATAAGCACATCAGAAATCAGCTTTACATTTGCACCGACTATCACATGTTCTTTATTCTCTTCCGAAAACTGTACTTTCAGCATCATTTCAGCAGATGTATCAGCAATTAAAATATCTGCCGTTCCAGAAGTCATACCACCTACCTGTATATTCACAGCTGATACAACTCCATCCATAGGAGACACTACCTTCCCTTCTGCACTCTGGAGCTCTTTTAACGCTGAAAGCTGCTTTTCCACAAATCCAGTTTTTAAAATTTCCGCATACGCAGTCTGTTTTGCGAGGGACACCGCAATTCCTAATGATAAGACAAGCAAAACAGGAATACAGACTCCCACAAAACGTCCCGTATTTGTGAATGCCAACAAAAACGCTTTATTGTGTAAGATAGATTTAAAATTCAAAAGACCTACAAACTGACCGGAAGCAGTCTGCATAAATGCTCTCCTTACGACATCAATGTACGGAATCAACACAAAGAGCAATACACCGACAAAGCTTGGCAGGATAAACAGATATCCCACCCACATTTTTCTCTTTCTCATCACTTATTCCGCCTGATAAATCTCTACTTTTTCTACAATTGCATTCACAGCAGATTCCAACGATTCTTCTCCATACACATAATGCTCCGCCTGTGTCAGAATCTCCTCAAACAGTGCCTGCTCCACTGCAATTTTCGTGTCTGCTTCACTTAAGAAATTTACAAATTCCTCCGCTTCCTCTGCATTTAATTTCTGAATGCGAATCCCTTCTGCACTATCCTGTTCCGGATACATGACTGTCATCTGTTCCTTTGTCTCTGATATCGGAAGAGTCTTTCGAAAGCTTGTCTTATTCACACTCAATGTCCAGTCATACTGATCCATATTCTCGGAAGATAAAAAGTACGATAGGAACGCTTTCGCAGCTTCTTTCTTCTCACTGGACGCAGTTATGCCAAATATCCATTTCATCAACCGACAAAATATCCTTTTGAAATGCCATTGTTACCCCGGCGTCTCCGGAATAGTTTGGATACGTATCTATCATTTCCTGAAAGGGTGGTACTTCCTGATAATACGGCAATTCCAAATCAATCTCAGATGCATCAAAAAGCATCCTTGCCTCTTCTAAAAATGTGGACAGTGCCTCTTGATCTACCACACTCTCTTCTGAAATAATATCGTTCCAAAAAGTCAATAGAAGTAACGGAATACTCTTCGTTGCATTCCGTGCGATCCCTTTTATCTGCTCTTCCGTCCGTGTTTTCAATGTGCCTGATAGAGTTTTTACTTCCTCTGGTGTCACCGCACCTTCTTTTCCAATAATAATCGGAACGGAAAAACGGGATGGGATTGCATACACTTTCTCCCCTTTTTTGTATGAGGAAAGTACGTTTTCAAAAAATTCTTCCCCATTTTCTTTCACACTCTCCACCATGTCACTTAAGTCTTCCAATCCCCCTTTTTCGATATAGTCCTCAATTGGAAGTCCATCCATCAAAATGATATCCGGTCCATTTCCCGCCATAATCTCGGTGTTCAGACTTCGGATTGCATCGGATACCGTCTTTCCGTCTTCCTCTGATATCCCACCTCTATCACAACCGGATACTTAGGATATTTCTCCATAAATAACTTTGCGCTTTGCCACAAATTCTCATTTTCTTTTAGGGTATACAAACGTAGCACTGCATCTTCTTTCTTTGTTTGTTTGTTCATTTTGTTTCTCCATCGGCTTTCCCACACAACCGGATAAAAACACCACCCATGCCAGTAAGATTCCGATTTCTTTTCTCATTGCCATCCCTCCTTGTATTGTTTTCTAATATGACTATACCGGAGAGATGCATCTTATTTGCATCAAAAAAAGAGCTTGCGCCCTTTTTTTAATTTCTATTTCTAATATCTCTTATAACTATCCCCACGGTTACCAATATCAATTATACAAACTTTTTATGTCTTCACTTTCCGCTTTCAGCCCCATTGTATCATATTATATAAATAAATTGGATATATTTTCAAAATTTCCTTACTCCCAAAGTTATAATCTACATATATTTTGGTTCATCTAAAATAATGAGCTTTGAATTTCCAATCAAAACCATAACAATCGATACTTTCATTATGCTTCTTTTTCAGCTTATTTTAAGCATCCCTGCACAGGCACTCAAATTCATACAGATAGACGTCTTCAAGTGTCGGGCTGACTTCTGTCCACCGGTATTTTTCCGGGCGCTGCTCTGAGATAACACGCACGACAATCTCCCCGTCCGTCCGAAATAAGTTACTGATTTCAAATTCTTGTTTTACCTGATTCAATTCATCCTGTGAAATCCTGATTTCAAATACTTTCCCAGCAATTTTTTTCTGCAATGCCTCCGGGCAGTCTTTGTCCACAACCTTTCCGTTTTTCATCAAAAGAATTTCTTTTGAGATAAACTCAATGTCAGACACCACATGAGTAGCAATCAGGACAATTTTGTCGCCGCTCAAATCCGAGATCAGGTTTCGGATACGGATACGCTCCTTTGGATCCAAACCGGCAGTCGGCTCATCTAAAATCAGAATCTGTGGATCATCCAAAAGAGCCTGCACAAGGAGAACCCTCTGTTTCATCCCGCCGGACAGTTCTTTTATCTTCTTTCTTCTCACCTCGCTTAAATTCAAAAGTGGAAGAAGTTCCTCCATGCGCCTCCTGATTTCTTTTTTATCCATACCGCGCAGTGTTCCCATGTAGCTGATAAAATGATTTACGGTGAAAGAATCATATAATTGTTGCTGCTGCGGCATATACCCCATGATTTTCCGATACTGTGCTTTCATCTTCGTAATCTCTGTTTCATTGCACAGGATTCTCCCCGAATCACGCAGCAGGTTATCCGTCAATATATTCATCAATGTACTTTTCCCGGCTCCATTTGGACCTAATATCCCATAAATTCCATTTTCAAATACTGCATGGAAATCCTGCAACGCAACTTTTGCCCCATAGTTTTTGTTGAGTCCTCTTATCACTAATTTCATCCGTCTCACTTCCTTTTATCATAGATTTCATAGAGAATATAACAACTCGCAGCAGGGAGATAAATCCAAAAAACCAGCACCTGCAACACAATCATATCCCACCGCCCCTGTAACAGTTGATGCGCATCCAGCAGCGCGTTCATGCTCCAAAAATGTATTTTATAAAGCCCGCCCCATTCCATGACAAGCGGTCCTATAAAGATTACAATCCCTGAAATATTTGTCAAAATCGTATCTTTTAACAGTGCAGACAGCGCCACAGCCGCCAGTGCAATAACAAACAGCGAAAGAATCTGGGAGAGTGCCAGCAAAAAAACATATTCCCCAATCGTGCAGTTTAAGACTGACTGTCCTGCGAACGGCATGGAGCGCACTTTCGCCCCCCAGTTATCCATCGGATACGACTTCACTATTTTCAAAATGAAAGGGAGGTGAATCAAAACTGCCATCAAAAATGTAATTTTGAATACCGTGCCTATCTTCGTAGTCAAAATCGGCAGCCGTCCCCGCTTTGTACTCCGGAGCAAATTCATCACTTTCAAGTCATATTCCATGCCAAGCGCCGAGGATGCGCTGTAGACGGCGACAAACACACACAGGCTGAGTAGAATCAGGCGGCTTCTTGCGAGGCTGCTGCCGAACATCTTTTCATACCCGGTGTCATATACGAGTTCCTGCTCATTGACGCCGCGCATGGAATTGTTGCCCACCACATATTGAAGCTGGGCATAAGCCCTCCTGAAACCTGCATATGGATAGCGGATATTATTCTGTTTTTGTGCAATCTCCTGTTCCGAAAGTCCCGATTTTTCCGGGGTCAACGCCATGATTTCCTCGTATTTTTTCTTTTCTTCCGAAAAGTATTTCAGCTTGTCCTCCGTAATGTGCCCCTGCTGTTTCGCCACATACATTCGGTAGTACTCTTCCTCCACATCTTTGTAAAACTTCATGCCATTTCCAACTAAAACAGCGCCATATAGAACAGCGGCACAGAGCCATATTGTTTTGTTCGTGAACAGGTTTTTAAACAGCTCATGCAGACACAATTTATCCGTCACAAATGCAGGTACGCTCTTCGGCTTCTTCCTTCTCCATCGCGCCTTTACTTTGTCGCAGTGGGAAAATTTTCGGATGTTGACAGCCAAAAGCAGCAACAGGCATACTGGCAGAAGCGCCAAAAATATGTGCATTGCGTTGACCGGATATCCGAAGACGTCCAAATTATGATATTGGGATAACAGTGGATATACCTTGATATACTGCGCAAGATTTACATATTTCAGCACGTCCATATAAGAGACAGACGGCAGCAGCAGACAGAGCAGATACTCCCCAATCCCAATAAATCCAATTCCTAAAACTGCACCCGAAGAACTGCCCGCCTTTTGCGCCAGCCACATCATAGCCAGTGCAATCACATAACAGACAAACATTTTTAAAAGCAGATAAAGCATCAAATATTCGCCAACCGAAAGCATGTATGGACTTTCATACATTGCAGTCACGGATTGAACCGGTCTTTCCAAATCCCCAAATCCATATTGATGCATGGAAAACAAGTAATTTCCGCCATATAAAAACAAGACAAGAAAGCATGTAATTCCGGCTGCAATCAGCAATTTTGCCCGAATTACATACTTCCGTCCTTTATATGTAGATTTTAAAAGCCGGTATAACTGATTCTTTTTCTCATAAATCACCAAAAAATATGTCATTGCAGTCAGCAAAAGAACCATGCAGACGTCCGTAAATTCTGTCTGTGCTGCAAAAATCACACCATCCGAAATATCCACCGCCAACTCTAAACCATGCAGCTTTTCAAATGCTTCCGGTGTTTTCTGTGCATTCCGATATGCAAAAGAACTTTCTTCTGAGAAAATCGCACTCGACATATTTGTGCTTTTTTGCTCAATCTCATCCAAATAAGATTCATACTGTCCAGCCTGCACATACTCGTGCAGAACTTTTTTATACAGTTCCTCCTCCGCATAAGGGTTGCCGGTGTATGATGATATTTTATTCTCCTTCAGCTCCTTAAGCCAACGTTCCCGCTCTTCCTCCGGCTGTCGTTTCAAATCCGCGTACAGCTCTTTTACTGCCTCCGCCGGAGGCCAGCTCATCTTTGCCTGCTCAGAAAGATTCCACAGATTAAACAGGAACGCCACCACGCACAGCAGCCAAAAGAAACGAAATGCAATGAACTTCTTCCACTCATACCTTACACATTCCATACTGCCTCCATCTTTCTAATCCCCAATCAGCTTCCCATCCTTATCCACTAAATTTCCCGTTGAAGAGACACTTGGCTTCAAAACAACTTCCACATCGTTCTTTCCACTCAACAAATCCTCCCAGCGAATATATCCATACCATTCAATCAAGTCGCCTTCCGTCTCGCCGATAGTGTAATAATTCAGATATACTCCTTCTTCTGTCTGGCAGATAAAGTTACTCAGTACAGCCCCCTCCGCCGGAAGGTTCTGCGGCAGAGACAACTCCCGGATTGCCCCGCTTTCTTTCTCTTTAAAGAACATCCATTGCTTTGGATAATCAGACAAACGGAAAACAACCCCTTCCTCTAAAATACCATCCAGTGACAGATAGCCTGTTTCTTCGCCAACAAACTCTTTCAGTTCAGACCGGTTCAGATATATTTCATTTTCGTTCGTATCAAGATGATATTGATAAATGGTATCCAATTCGTTTTTCTCCGTTCCGGCATAGTAAAAACTGCTTTTGTCAGGACTAAAGTATATCAGCTCATACCCACTATTATGCAGCACAATCTCTTCTGATTTTTTTGTTTGATACTCAAATTTATAAAACAATGGAGTGTCTCCATTTATCAGAGAATAAATCAAATAGTCCTTTGTTACCCCAAGAACGTTCACAAAATCGGCTTCTTCTGTGAAAATCTCCTCCTGTTTCATGGAATCCAAATTCAGCACATTAAAATGACGTTGGTATTTTGTATCCTGAATATTCTCTTCTTCTGCCGCATCCAAAATATCAGAATAAAAATAGTATAATTCATCTCCGACAACAACCCCTGCATGAAAGACACAGCCTGCATCGATAAAATAATCTTTTTCCTTCCGGTTGCTTCCGTCAAATTCTGACACAACAAGCCTCGTTCCATCTTCATCACTCATCATTCCATATAGCTTCCCTTTATATGGAAATATATTGTTGGAACCTTTTGCGGCATTGCAGGCAGTCTCTGCATCCTCATAAGTGGAAAGATGGCGGCAATCCGGTTTATTACAGATTGGAACGGCTGTATTCGTCTTAAAATCCGTAAAATATGACATTCCATGAATGGCACTGAAAAATCCACCGTTCACTTTTATATCCCTCCCGGAAATGTCAATGTAATCAGACTGGAATTTTTCTGATTTGGAACTTTCACCATCTTTTTTTCGCTGCAGCCGATAAGTGTTACTGAAAATAGTAAGAGCAATAACATTTTCCATCTGTGTTTCCGCATAAACATTCCTCCAATCTCATAAATTAATAGTTTATCCGTTTCACTTGCACGAGAAATAGAGTATAAAATACTCTATTTCTCGCATGTCATTAAACAGTTTTTATGAATGCGCTGTCAGATTACTTGTTGCGCCTTCATATGTATGAAAACTTGTTGCAGTACCTATATCCCATCCATTTGGAGCATATACAGTCAGTTCATTTGCTCCGGTTTGGGTCGGCATCGCAACCATTTGATTCATACTTCCACCCGTCACATATCTTTTTGCTGCAATGGAAGTCTTTGCATCGTTACCGCCGGTGGAAGCATAAGCATGCCTGACTGTTACATTCAAATGTGTTCTTTGCTTACCAACATATCCACTTGCCGTTCCTGCATACACACTCATACTACTTCCAATTACCATACATCCAGCTAGCAAAGCTGCTACTCTTTTTCTTTTGTTTCTTAACATATTCAGTCCCTCCTGACATTTTGACTTTCTCTTGTTGATTTTATATTCATTTTTAGTCGTCAACAATTTCTATACTGGTTGATAACAAGATACATCTAAAAGGTGTTTTTGCATGATAACCGTCACTTTTTCTCCGCAAAACCTCAAAATTCAATAAATACAAAATCACTTGTACTGGCGTAGCGATATAACATCCGATAAAATATAATATGGTATAGCTTACAGTATTTAATATCCACTTTTGAAATAAATAGACACACCATCTTATATCCTCTTTCTGTATTATTTTCTTATCATATAAAAAAAATGCTATTCTTTCTGTTACTCTTAGAAGCATATGTTCTTCTCCTTCGTAACACTAGAATAACATTTTTTTGACTTTTATCAAGTGTTTTGTTCCCAAACGACAGTTTTTGTTCCCAAACGACCTCAATTCCAAATAGCAGTAAATTGAAACACACCATTCTCACACGATACCTCTCCCATTCCACCACTATCTTCCACTGTATGCAATGCATTTTTCAAACCATACCCATGAAGTATCTGATTCTCCTTTGTGGATGTAAATGTTTCTAAGTTACTGGACTTCTTTAAACTCGCTGTATTTTGAACTGACAAAATCGTTCCGAGATCATCCATCAAAAACTTTACTTTGATATACCGCCCCGTATTCTGCTTTCTGCAGGACTCAATTGCGTTATCTAAAATATTCGATAAAATCACGACAATTTTTTCCTGACTGAGATGAAGCTTCTGCAAATCGCTTACTTCAAAGAAGATAGGAATCCGTTCTCTTTTGCAGACATCATACTTTTGGTTCAATAATGCGTCAATGACTGCGTTCTTTGTATGGACAATTTGTATTCCTGATTCATTTTTCCCTGTTAATTTCTGAATATATTCCAAAGCTTCTTCCGTATGATTTTTGTTTTGCAATAATCCTCGCAAGGTATATAAATGGTTTTGGAAATCGTGGGTCAACTTCCTTTGTTCTTGTAAGTGGTTTCGCACTAATTCAGCTTGTTTTTCCTCTGCCTGTATTTGTTGGGTGAGAATCAGATTTTGGATTTCCACTTGTTTCTTTTTTTCCAGTTCTGTCTCTAAATATGCATAAATAAATGTTCCTAAGAGCAATAATCCAATATCCAAAAATAGGACAAACGTGAGATTATTATTTTGAATCAGATCATACACAACAATCGTCAAATTCAAAATCATACAAATCGGAACAATTAAAAGTTGTCCCCATTCTAAAATAGAAAATTTTTCATGTCTTCTACTGGCTTCTATCTTTTTTGAAAACATGATACAACTATAAAGCAATATACTTTTTGCCAAAAGTGCCGCCACAACATATGCATATTGGCTGTTATATAATGCACTTATATCTATCTGTAAAAACAATAAACTGCCCGCAATCACAAGATAATCGATTGTATATAACAAAATATAAAACATCGCGACAAAAAACAGTTGTCTTATCTTTCTCCCTTGATATAATAAAATAATCAAAAAATAGAAAGTAATCACAACTATTATAGATTTTATCGTTGTTGTTCCAATCAAATTTAAAAATTGACCGAGCAACTGAAAACAAAAGACATAACCTGCTATCACAAATAGCATTGACTTTATCCTTTTGAATTTTCTCTCAAAAAATACATCCGCAATAATAAAAAGTCCAATAATTTCTATTGTAAGAAGTATACAATCAAAAAATATGTCCAATATTAACATCCCCTCCAAATCACATACCGATGTACAATTTCTGAATACCGCTCTTTGCTGCATGGTACTTCCTCTCCATTGTCCAAAAAGAGTATCCGGTTTTTGATTTTTACCACATGGTCTAAATTGACGAGATAACTTTTGTGTACCCGCAAAAATTCTTTTTGACAAAGCATTTTTTCCATATCGGATATCTTGCCATATTGCTTATATTCGTCCTTCTTCGTATGTATCAGCACATACCGTTTATAGCTTTCCACAAATACAATATCAGAAAGCCGAAGCTCTATCTGCACATTTTCTGTCCGTACTTCTATTGTTTCTAAATGATGTTTTAATTCTTTCATCACATCATCCATCGCAAAACAAAATGTCTCTTCCAAATCGTTTTTTAGCAAATATCGGAATGCATTGACTACATATCCATACGGCGCCATTTCTATATATGCGGAAATGTAAATAATCGGTGTCTCTATCTTTTGGCTGCGCAACTCTTTCGCCACTTCAATCCCGTTTTTCTCCTGCATATTCATATCCAGCAAAATCAAATCATACTCCACAAGATTGCTCTGCAAAAAAGCATCTGTATTGTCGTAACAATGGATTTCTGCCTGTATATTTCTTTCAGAATAATATTGTGCTGCCAACTGTTGTATCTTTTCTAAAAATACAGTCTCATCATCACAGACTGCAATCTTCCATACTTTATCTCTCATTTTTTATTCCCATTTTCTCCAGTCTATTACCGTAATCTTCCGCTCTCATACCGCATCACAGTCCGCAGATACTGCAGCACCGCCTCGTACCTCTCCTCAACAGTTCCGTCATTTTCCACAAAGTCAAGACTCTGCGCCACGATTCCGATAAACTCTTCCGTAATCTCAGATTTCTTTTTCTGCAGGAAGTCCATTTTTTCTTTTGACGAAGACAAGTCTAAAAACTCCCAGATAAGAGAACGGTCATCTTCTCTTTGACCGTCCTCCTCTCCCTCTAATTCAAATCGGTATTCTTGTTCTACCTCTGGATATTTTTCTTTATCCACTTTGCTTATAAACATCTCCAATGGTCTCACATACAGCTCCTGTTCCCCATACAGTTGTCTGTATACGACTAATTCCTCCATCGTCTCCGAATGCTTTGCGATTCCAATGACCTGATACCGTCTTCCTTTAAAGTGTCGGTAGCATTCCCCTTCTTTTGGTCTTCTATTATACTCCATATATCTTTCCTTTCCGGATGATTTCTAATATAATTTTGCACTGATGCTCTTTGGTTTGTATCCATTATCTTCCAATGCTTTTAAGATTTCTTTCTTATGCTCTGTACCGAATGATTCCATCGTAATACGAAGCTCCACTGCTGCATTACGGTTTGTGCTGACAAACTGATTGTGCTCCAATTTGATGACATTTCCCTGTGCCTTTGCGATTGTGTCTGCAACACGTACCAATTCACCCGGCTTATCCGGAAGCAGTACAGATACAGAGAAAATTCTGTCTCTTTGGATCAGACCGTGCTGCACGATTGAGGACATGGTAATGACGTCCATATTTCCGCCGCTTAGGATCGATACGACTTTCTTTCCTTTCAAATCAAGCTGTTTTAAAGCGGCAACAGACAACAATCCCGAATTCTCTACAATCATCTTATGGTTTTCAACCATATCAAGGAATGCTCCGATTAATTCATCATCCTCCACAGTCAGAATCTGATCTACATTTTCTTTCACATATTCTAATGTATTTTCACCGACTGTTTTTACAGCAGTACCATCTGCAATTGTATTCGCGCTTGGCAGAGTCACAACATGTCCGGCTTTGAGCGCCGCTTTCATGCTTGCTGCCTCCGCAGGTTCTACACCGATGACTTTAATTTTGGGATTCAGCATTTTTGCAAGTGTTGACACGCCTGTGATCAGACCGCCACCACCGATTGGTGCCAAAATATAGTCAACAGTCGGAAGTTCCTGAATAATTTCCATTGTGATCGTTCCCTGTCCGGTTGCAACGTCCAAATCATCAAACGGATGTACAAATGTATATCCGTGTTCTTCTGCCAGTTCATATGCTTTTGCACAGGCGTCATCATATACATCCCCATGCAAAATCACTTCTGCCCCGTAACTCTTTGTACGATTGACTTTGATAAGTGGTGTCACAGTCGGCATAACAATTGTAGCTTTGCAGCCAAATGCTTTTGCCGCATACGCGACGCCCTGTGCATGGTTCCCAGCAGAAGCTGTAATCAGACCTTTTGCTCTTTCTTCTTCAGACAAGGTGCTGATTTTATAATATGCACCGCGCAGCTTATATGCTCCGGTATATTGCATATTCTCAGGTTTTAAATACACTTTTCCGCCTGTCTGCTGACTTAAGTAGTCACTGTATACCAGCTTTGTTGGATTCGTTACTCGTTTTACAATTTCACTTGCCTGCTCAAATTTTTCTAATGTCAACATATGGATTCCTTCTTTCTTTATTTTTATTACTCTTTGGTGAGAAACAGTGCATCTACAAAATCATCGGAGTTAAATTTCTGCAGATCATCAATACTTTCCCCGACACCGATGTATTTTACAGGGATACCAAGTTCTGATTGAATGGCTACTGCAATTCCGCCTTTGGCTGTTCCGTCCATCTTTGTCAGCACGATACCTGTGATATCTGCAACATCTTTAAATTCTTTTGCCTGTGCTAACGCATTTTGACCAGTTGTTCCATCCAACACAACCAATGTCTCACGATACGCATCCGGATATTCTCTCTCCAGGACACGGTTAATTTTTCGAAGTTCTTCCATCAGGTTCTTTTTATTATGAAGACGTCCTGCCGTGTCCACCAAAAGAACATCTGCTTTTCGTGCCTTAGCCGCTGCAACCGCATCATATACAACCGAAGCCGGGTCAGATCCTTCCTGACCGCCAATCAATTCTGCCTCCGCACGGTTTGCCCATTCTTTAAGTTGCTCTCCTGCTGCCGCACGGAATGTATCTGCTGCTGCAAGTACAACTTTCTTATTCTGCGCCCGTAGTTTCCCGGCAAGTTTTCCGATGGTCGTCGTCTTTCCGACACCATTTACTCCAATGATCAATACAACCGATGTACGATCCTCGAACTCATATGCGGCTTCCCCGACATCCATCTGTTCTTTGATGCTGTCAATTAAAAACTGCTTACAGTCTGCTGGCTCCTTAATATGGTTTTCTTTGACTTTTTTCTTCAGATCCTCAATAACTTCCATTGTCGCATGGACGCCCAAATCTCCCATAATAAGAATCTCTTCGAGTTCTTCATAAAAGTCATCGTCGATGTTTGAAAATCCATTAAAAATACTGTCAATTCCGGAGACAATATTGTCTCTTGTCTTGGTGAGTCCTTCCACCAGTCGTTTAAAAAATCCCTTTTTTTCTCCCATAAGTTCCTCCTCTAATTCGTCAAATCTTTATCTAATAAATCTACCGACACGAGTGTCGATACCCCTTTTTCCTGCATCGTAATTCCATATAGTCTGTCTGCCGCAGTCATCGTTCCTCTACGATGCGTAATCACGATAAACTGCGTGTTTTTTGTCAGCTTATGCAAATATCTCGCATAACGGTCGACATTCGAGTCATCCAATGCCGCCTCGATCTCATCAAGCAGGCAAAACGGAGATGGTTTTAAATTCTGAATTGCAAACAACAGCGAAATGGCTGTCAATGCTTTTTCACCACCCGAAAGCTGCATCATATTCTGCAGTTTCTTTCCGGGAGGCTGTGCAATGATGCGGATTCCCGCCTCCAGAATATCTTCTTCCTCCTGAAGTTCCAATGTCCCTTTTCCGCCTCCGAATAGCTGTTTGAACACTTTATCGAATTCCACACAGATTTCCGCAAAACGTTCTCTGAACTGCTTTCGCATGGCTGCATCCAGCTCCTCGATAATCTGTTTTAATGTTGCTTCCGCCTCAATCAAGTCGTCATGCTGATTCTTTAAAAATGCATATCGCTCTGATACTTCTTTAAAATCCTCAATCGCATTAACATTGACATTTCCAAGTAAACGAATCTCATTTTTCAAAGCTTGTATCTGTTTTTTGATAAACGTAAGATCCGTCAGGTTCTCATCTTTGATCTTCAGCGCCATATTGTAAGTCAGCTCATATTCTTCCCACATATAGTTGATCTGCTTTTCAGAAGCCTGCTCAAACGCCTCTTTCTGGCTGTTCAAACGAAAGGATTCTTTGTCCAGATCCGACATGTGTTTGGAAAGTGCTTCTCGCTCTGCAAGAAATGCTTTATGTTTCTTTGTGAGTTCTTCTTTCTGACTGCTATAAGATGCAATCTCTTTTTGAATCTCCTCAAACAGTTCTTTCGAATTTGCAATCGTCAGCCGAATATCTTCAATCTGGGTCTCTTTTTTCTGAATCTCTTCGGATGTATCCCCTTTATTGGCACGAAGTGCAGACAATTCCTCGTTGAATTTTGTGATCTCTTCCTGAATACGCTGCTCATTTTCCAACAGAAACTGATATTTCTGTTCCATTGCAGCATAAGCGAGATGCACTTTCTCAGATTCTAAAAGCTGTTTACTTTCTCGTTCACGTTCCTGATCTAACTCTTTTTGATAGCTTGCAATCTGTTCCGTCAATTCTTGTTCTAATTTTTCAGAAGTTTCCAATTCTACCTGAATCGATTCATGATTTTCCCGAATTTCCCTTATCTGTTGTTCCAGCTCAGCTCCTTCTTCATGAATCTTGCTTGAAACCGCCTTCGCATCTGCTTTCTTTGCCTTAACCTGCTCTGCATTCATCTTTGCCGTATTCTGAATGACATAAGCCTTCTGAAGCTGCTGCTTGATAGCCTCTATCTTACTGTAGTAGTCCGCTCTTGCCTCTTTTTCGTGTTCCACTTCCTGCTCCATCTGATCCATTTCGCTTTTCAGCTTCTCGACAGTCTTTTCAAATTCTTCAATCTCACGACGTCTGCTCAAAAGATTGCTGGAATTGCGGAAGGCTCCACCGGTCATTGCTCCGCCTGGATTAATCAACTCTCCTTCTAAAGTGACAATGCGAAGTGTCTGCTTATATTTTTTTGCCAGCGCCACCCCGTGGTCAATATGCTTTACAACAACTGTTCTTCCCAACAGATGATTGGCAAGCCCCCTGTATATTTCTTCCACCTTAACAAGTGTATTCGCAAGCCCGATCACCCCCTCCTCTTGAAGAGCCTCGTTTTGCCGAATACCGGCAGTTCCATTGATACTCGTCAGCGGAAGAAATGTCGCCCGACCGAATTTATTCTGCTTCAAAAACGTAATCATCCGTTTTGCCGTCTCTTCATTATCTGTTACGATGTTCTGGATACTTCCTCCAAGGGCAGTCTCCACCGCAATCTCATACGCTTTGTCCACTTTGATCAGATCCGCAACAACACCTAAGAGTCCTTTTTCCTGTTCTTTCTTTTCCATGACTTTTCGGATGCTGTTCCCATATCCGTCATAGCGTTCTGTAATATTCTTTAACGACTCTAATCTAGATTGTTCCCGGTGAAATGCCGTCTGTCCAATACGCAGCTGTTCGTTCTTTTTGGCAATCGTCTGCTGTAGGGCGGCTATCTTTTCTTCATATGTCCTATTCTCTGTGACATATCCGGAAATCGTCTGTGCAATTTCCTGAAGCTCTGCCTCAAACTTTGCGATGAGCTCATCCTGTTCGGACGCCTCGCTTTCCACTGCGATTAATTTCTGGTGCATTTCCGAACGGCGCACCTGAATCTGTTCCAGCATCGAATCATAACGCTGCTTCTTTACCTTCGTAGCTGTGCGATTATTCAAAATCTCCATGATCTGATTCTGATTTTCATCAATCGCCTCTGTAAGTTCCGCACTTTTTGTTTGGATTTTCAAAAGCTGTTGCTGTGCTGCCTTCTCCTGCTCCTCCTGCTCTGACAACTTTTCCTGAATCTGAAACTTATCTTTTCCCATCGCCGAAAGATTCTTTTCCCTCTCAGACATTTCGTTATAAATCGTCTTAGAGCGCTGTTCAATGTGCTCATCATTCATTCGTGCCGTGTTAATCTGCTCTTTCAGGACCTCAATCTGACCTTCCAGCTGCTGCTTTAATAATGTGGTCTCATTCAACTGACTCTTAGCCTTCTCCATCGCAGCGTCAATCTCATCAGTCTTTAGTTCAATCGCCTCATATTCTGTCTTCGTATTTTCATATCGTGTCGTTGCATCCGCAAGCTCTCTGGTCGTATTTTCTAAATTATGATCAACCGCAGCAATTTCCTTTTTGAGCCGCTCTGTCTCCAGCAAAAACAAATTGATATCATATGTCTTCAAAGATTCTTTCTTTTTCAGATATTCTCTTGCCACTTCGGATTGTTTTTCCAAAGGTCCGATCTGTTTTTCCAGTTCCGCAAGAATATCATTTACACGAACGAGATTCTGCCTTTCTTCCTCCAACTTTTTCACGGACATATTTTTCCGCTTTTTGAATTTTACAATTCCTGCTGCTTCGTCAAACAGCTCTCTTCGTTCTTCCGGCTTTCCACTTAAAATCTTATCAATCTGCCCCTGTCCGATAATTGAGTATCCTTCTTTTCCAATTCCGGTATCGTAGAACAATTCATTGACATCCTTCAACCGGCACGGACTTCCGTTGATCAGATATTCACTCTCACCGGAGCGGTAAATCTTACGAGCAACTGTCACTTCCTCAAAATCAATCGCAAGCTGATGATCTGAATTGTCCAGAGTGATTGCAACAGATGCATAGCTTAATGGTTTTCGATTCTCAGTGCCTGAGAAAATAACATCCTGCATGTTCCCACCTCGAAGCTGCTTTGCGCGCTGTTCACCAAGCACCCAGCGCACGGCATCTGCGACATTACTCTTTCCACTTCCATTCGGCCCTACAATTCCGGTGATTCCATTGTGGAACTCAAATAGAATTTTATTCGCAAAGGACTTAAAGCCCTGTACTTCAATACTTTTTAAATACATCCTACACCTACTTTATGTTCTTCTCATGCAACTTTAAAATCGCATGGTATGCCGCTTCCTGCTCTGCCGCTTTCTTCGTTCTTCCGGTTCCCTCTCCATAACACTCCTCGCCAATATGAACAGCAACCGTAAACGATTTATTATGATCCGGTCCCTCCTCTTTTATAAGATGATACACCACTCCATACGGAAAATGTGCCTGCACAATCTCCTGCAGGATAGTCTTGCTATCATAAAAGAGTTTTTTATGCTCCAGATCATTCAGGACAAATTTTAAGATAAACTCTTTTGCATTAGCAAAACCACCATCTAAATAAATCGCACCGATGAGTGCCTCCAGCGCATCGGATGTGATGGAATCCCGCTCTCTTCCTCCTGTATTCTCTTCTCCTCGTCCCATAAACAAATATTTGCCAAGCTCAATCTCTCTTGCACAGAACGCAAGTGAAGGCTCACAGACCATACTTGCTCTCGTCTTTGTCAATTCTCCCTCCGGCATCTTTCGATCTGCAAAAAACAAAAACTCGCTGGAAACAAGTTCCAATACCGCATCTCCCAAAAATTCCAGACGTTCATTGCACTTATATTTCGGCAAATGTGTCTCGTTCGTATAAGAACTGTGCATCAATGCTGATTTTAACAACTCCTGTCTGCGGAAAGTATATCCGATTCTTTCCTGTAACTCTCTCATTGTCTGTTCCATAAACTCTCCCTTTCTAAACGCGAAAAAGCCCTACGCAGGGCTTTTTCATAATTCGATTAATTAATTGCATTCTTAATCTGTTCTACTGCGTCACCAACTGTAACGATTTTTTCAGCTTCTTCATTGTCGATCTCAATGTCAAATGCTTCTTCAATTCCCATGATAATCTGGAAAATATCTAACGAATCTGCGCCCAGATCATCCACAAATGTTGTATCCATTGTGATATCTTCTGCTCCTACATTTAATACATCCACAATAATTTCTTGTAATTTTTCAAATTCCATTTCTTTCTCTCCCTTTGTCTCAGAATCTTTTATTCCTGATTCTCATTTTCTTGTTTTTGTATACGTTCTTTTATTTTTTCATTAATTCCCTGCTCTTTGAACGTTACACATTGAATAATTGAGTTGGATACCTCTTTTGCCTTGGAACTTCCATGCGTCTTTACTACAAGTCCGTTCAGTCCAAGCAGCGGCGCACCTCCATGTTCACTTGCATCAAAGCTTTTTAATGTCTCCTTCAGTGCTGGTTTCACTAGCAAAGCACCAATCTTACTTCGCAGCGAAGTCATCATTCCTTTTTTCACTTTGCTGATCAGTACTGCGCCGACTCCTTCATAGAGTTTTAAGATAACGTTTCCGACAAATGCCTCACATACTATTACATCTGCCATTCCATGTGGAATCTCACGGGCTTCAATACTTCCTATAAAGTTGATATCCTCACATTCTTTCAGCAGCGGGAATGTCTCTTTTACAAGTGCGTTCCCTTTTTCCTCTTCTGCACCAATATTCACAATCGCAACCTTCGGATTCTTCACGCCCATAACGTGCTCCATATAGATAGAACCCATCTTTGCAAATTGTACCAAGTGAGAAGGTCTTGCATCTACATTAGCGCCACAATCAATCAACAATGAAACGCCTTTTTCTGTCGGCAATAATGGTGCAAGCGGTGGTCTCTCCACGCCTTTGATACGACCGACTAAAAGCTGTCCTCCGACAAGAATTGCCCCTGAACTTCCGGCAGAGACAAATGCATCCGCCTCTCCTTTTTTTACCATATTCATTGCGACTACGATTGATGATTGTTTTTTCTTACGAATTGCCATGACCGGCGGCTCTGCTGTCTCGATCACTTCTGGCGCATCTACAACTTCAATCTGTTCTTTATCGTAAGTATATTTTTCTAATTCTTTTTGTACAACATTCTCTTGCCCTACAAGAAAGATCTTAATATCTTTTCTCTTGCTGATGGCATCCATTGCACCTTTTACAATCTCTACGGGTGCGTTATCTCCACCCATGGCATCTAATGCTACTTTTGTAATTTCTGACATGCTATTACCTCCTGCACTGCTAACAGTAATTTTACTAGACATCACTCTAAAAATCAATATAAACTTTTTTCAAAAAAAGAAAGCCGTCAACAGACGACTCTCTTTCTTCGCTTTTCATTAGTCAACGCTAACAATCTCTTTTTTGTTGTAAGATCCGCAAGCTTTGCATACTCTGTGTGGCATCATTAATTCTCCACATTTGCTGCATTTCACTAAATTTGGAGCGCTCATTTTCCAGTTTGCTCTTCTTTTATCTCTTCTAGCTTTAGAAGATTTATTCTTTGGACAGATTGACATAGATTACACCTCCTTAAAATTCTTAAAAACATCGCGGATAACTGACATTCTAGGGTCAAGGCTTGTATCTTCACAGTCACAAGTTCCCTTATTTAGGTTTTGACCACACATGTTGCAAATTCCTTTACAGTCTTCGCGACACAGAATTTTCATCGGCCATCCTATCAAAATCTCATTATAGAGTAATTTGTCTACGTCAAGATTATATCCGTCAATATAATTTTTTTCATCTAATTCCATTGCCTGTTCTTCACTCGACTCATCTAAGTCTACATTCTTCGTAAATTCCAAAATAAATTCTGTTGGAACCGCCTCTAAGCAACGGTCACACGGAATCTCCAGCACCAGTCTTCCCTCTCCGGTAATCATAAGTTCGCGATTCTTCACGTGTTTTACAACAATGTGAACATCCTCTTTCTCAAGAACCGGAAAACGTCCTAATTCTGAATGAAATTCTGTCATCTCTACCGAAGTAGTCTTATCAATTGTCTTGTGATGTTCAGACAATACGTCTGATAGGTTTATTAACATATTGTTACTCCTATTCATACCTAAACTATTATAGCATGTAAATGATATTTGTCAACACTTTTATCAGAAAATTCTATTTACACTAAAGCAACTGTCTCACGTGCAATGGCAAGTTCTTCATTTGTAGGAACAACCATGACTTTTACTTTTGAATCTGGTGTAGAGATTGTAACTTCTTCTCCTTGCTTTGCATTTGCTTCTTTATTAAGTTCTACTCCTAAGTATCCTAAGTAAGCACATACTTTTTCTCTTACGATGCATACATTCTCACCGATACCTGCCGTAAATGCAATTGCATCTACACCATTCATTGCTGCGACATAGCTTCCTACATATTTTGCCACACGATAGCAGAATACATCTAAGGCGATCTGAGCCGGTTTATTTCCTTGTGCTGCTCCGGCTGTCAAATCTCTGAAGTCGCTTGACAAGTTGTTGGAAAGACCATATACACCTGATTTTTTATTTAACATTGTCATCAGTCCGTCAATATCAAGATCTTCTTTCTTCGCAATGAACTCTAAAATTGCCGGATCGATATCTCCCGAACGTGTTCCCATTACAAGTCCTTCCAATGGAGTAAGTCCCATAGAAGTATCTACAGATTTTCCATTTTCTACTGCGCAGATACTTGCGCCGTTTCCTAAGTGGCAGACAATTGTCTTTGTTTCTTCGTAAGGTCTGTCTAACAATTCTGCTGTTCTTTTTGAAACAAAGCTGTGGCTTGTCCCATGGAAACCGTAGCGTCTTACTTTGTATTTTTCATAGTATTCGTATGGAAGTCCATACATATATGCTTTTTCAGGCATTGTCTGGTGGAATGCAGTATCGAAAACTGCAACCATAGGTGTTCCAGGCATCAATTCCTGACATGCACGAATACCGATCAAGTTTGCAGGATTGTGAAGTGGTGCAAGGTCATTGCACTCTTCTACTGCTTTGATCATCTCATCTGTGATCACTGCTGAACTTGCAAATTTCTCTCCACCATGTACAACACGATGTCCAACAGCACCGATCTCATCGAGGCTTCTCACAACACCTCTGTCCGCATCTGTCAATGCATCGATCACGAACTGAATTGCCTCTGTGTGTGTAGGCATTGCCTTATCTTCTGTTTTCTTTTCTCCGCCTGCCGGTTGATAAGTAAGACTTCCGTCAATTCCGATTCTCTCGCAAAGTCCTTTTGCCAAAACTGCTTCTGTATCTGAATTAATTAATTGGAATTTCAAAGATGAACTTCCACAATTGATTACTAAAACATTCATGTTTCTTTCCTCCGTACTTTTATTATTGAGCCTGCGCCTGAACAGCTGTGATTGCTACTACACCTTCGATATCAGCAGCACTGCATCCACGTGACAAATCGTTAACCGGTTTTGCAATTCCCTGTGTCAAAGGTCCGTACGCTTCCGCCTTTCCAAGTCTCTGTACTAATTTGTATCCGATATTTCCTGCATCCAAGTCAGGGAAGATCAGTACGTTAGCATGTCCTGCAACCTTGCTTCCAGGAGCTTTTGATTCTCCGATTTCCGGAACGATTGCAGCATCTAGCTGAAGTTCTCCGTCCAACTGAAGTTCCGGTGCCATCTCTTTTGCAAGACGTGTAGCCTCTACCACTTTGTCAACGTCTGCATGTTTTGCACTTCCCTTTGTAGAATGAGAAAGCATAGCAACTTTTGGCTCTTCCCCAACCAACAATTTGAATGATTCCGCTGAAGAAAGCGCAATTGCAGCTAATTTTTCCGGATCCGGATTCTGCTCTAACCCTGAATCACCAAAGATAAATGTTCCGTTTGCTCCCATATCACAATCCGGTACTACCATTACGAAAAATGCGGATACTAATTTTGTTCCAGGCTTTGTTTTTAAGATCTGTAAGCATGGTCTCAATGTATCTGCTGTTGAATGACACGCTCCGGATACCATACCGTCAGCATCTCCCATTTTCACCATCATGACCCCATAGTACAGATAGTTTGTAAGCAGCAATTCTCTTGCCTGCTCTTCTGTCATTCCTTTTTTCTGTCTCAATTCTACCAATTTTGCAATATATGCTTCTGTTTTTTCATATGTTGCCGGATCAACAATCGTTGCTCCGCTGATATCAAATCCCGCTCCGTTTTTCTCAATCTCTTCTTTGCTTCCCACGAGAACAAGATTAGCTGTACCTTCTTTGAGCACTGCCTCTGCTGCTTCGTAAGTTCTCTTGTCTTCTGTCTCCGGAAGTACAATTGTTTTTTTGTCTGCTTTCGCTTTTTCTTTAATTACATCAATAAATCCCATGATTTAAAGACTCCTTTCCATCTTTCCATTTTTCTCACATATTTGTATTATAACGCAAACGTATTTTGTATACAAGAGGGTTTCATGTCTCTTTTTAAGTACAATACAAAGACAGGCAGTTATCACACTGGATAACTGCCTGCTGTCATTATATATGAAAAATTCTCGTCACAATCGTAAAGTATACAAAAATTGTTCCCGTATCCACAAGTGTTGTGATCAGAGGGGCTGCCATAATCGCCGGGTCAAGACCACATTTTTTCGCAATTAGCGGAAGCGAACATCCGATTGTTTTTGATAAAATTACGGTACACATCAAAGTGAGTCCTACTGCAAATGCAAGCATTGTATCTTTGTACATTAAAACAATACGAATTCCATTCACAATCGCAAGTAAAAATCCAGCTAATAAAGCAATCCGAATTTCTTTAAACAACACTTTAAAAATATCGCCAAACTCAATCTCGTCGACAGCAAGACCACGGATGATCAACGTCGAACTCTGCGAACCACAGTTTCCGCCGGTTCCGGTAAGCATTGGAACAAATGTATTTAAAATCGGCATCACTGCCAGCGCTCCTTCATAATGTCCCAGTAAAAGACCTGTCATTGTTGCTGACAACATCAGAAATAAAAGCCACGGGAAACGGTTCCTGACATGCTTCCAAACGGATGTCCCAAAGTAAGAGTCCTCACTTGGCGCAATACCGGCCATCATGCTCATATCTTCAGTCGCCTCTTCCTGCAAGACTGCCATGGCATCGTCTACCGTTACAATACCGACCATACACATCTCATAATCCACAACCGGAATTGCGATCAGACCGTATTTATTGATCAGACTTGCCACCTCTTCCTGATCATCATGTGTATTGACATAGAGCATGTTCGTCTCCATAATCTCTTCAATCAGACGATTCTCACCGGTTGTCAGCAGATCTTTCACATCGACAACACCGATCAGTTTTCGCTTTTCCGTCACATAGCATGTGTAGATTGTCTCACGGTTGATTCCAACCTGACGAATCTTTAATATCGCATCTGCGACTGTCATCTCTTTTCGGAGAGCAATATACTCCACATTCATGATACTTCCCGCACTATCCTCCGGATACTGCAAAAGCTCATTGATCTGTTTACGTGTCTCCTCATCTGTCACCATCAAAAGTCTGTCGACCACATTCGCGGGCATCTCTTCCAGCACATCGACCGTATCATCCAGATACATCTCGTCCATCACTTCTTTGATCTCCGAATCTGTCAAAGCGTTGATAAGCACTTCTCGCATGTCACTGTTAAGATACGTAAAGGTATCTGCCGCAGATTCTTTTGACAAAAGACGAAATACGATGATTCGCTGTTTCTCGTCAAATTCTTCCAGCAACTCAGCCAAGTCGACGGGATACATTTTCTCTAATTCTATTTTTAATTCCTTATATTCTCTGTTTTCAAGCATCTCTAAAATCTGCTCTTCATTCATCAATAATTACCTCCCGTCTCCAAACGCTATTTTTAGTTTAACCTTTTTTCATTCTTTTTGTCAAATAAAATAACAGAATATTTTGCGATTTTTTTGATTGTATAGTATAATACACCTACAAAATCTGATTGTGAGGAATTTTTTATGAAAATCACAGGGTTAATTACAGAATATAATCCATTTCACAATGGACATCAGTACCATATTGAAAAAGCAAAAAAATTGACAAAAGCAGACAAAGTGGTTGTCGTTATGAGTGGAAACTTCGTACAGCGTGGTGCCCCTGCACTGCTGCCAAAGCACCTTCGCACAGAGATGGCTTTAAAATCAGGCGCAGATCTGGTCATTGAGTTGCCGGTTTTTTATGCCTGTGCCAGTGCGGAATATTTTGCATACGGTGCTGTATCACTCCTTCATGCCCTCCGCTGCGTGGACAGCATCTGTTTTGGAAGTGAATGTGGAGACCTTACACTTTTGCAAAAAGCGGCAGATATTATGGCGGAGGAACCAGACGCATATAAGCATAGTCTTCAGTCCTACCTTAGGGATGGCTATCGTTTCCCGCTTGCACGTCAAAAAGCCTTTCAGGATTTCACGAAAGAAGAAGGGATTGCTTCTATTTTAGAACAGCCAAACAATATTTTAGGGATTGAGTACTTAAAGGCGCTCTCTAGATTAAACAGCTCAATTCAGCCATTTGCAATCTCACGAATCGGTTCCGGTTACCATGAGACAGATCTTCACAAAATATACAGCTCTGCCTCAGCCATCCGAAAGACAGTGTCAACAACAAAAGAACTGGAATCTCTTTCCGGACATGTTCCTGATTCCGCCCTTACTCTTTTAAAAGAAAATTATCAGGTTCGTTTTCCTGTATTTTTAAATGATTTTTCTCTATTGCTGAAATACCGTCTGTTAAGTGAGACTGCTGACACACTCACGCAATATCTCGATGTCTCTGTCGATCTTGCCAATCGGATTATCCGATGTCGCAGTCAATTTCGCAGTTTTGAGCAATTCTGTCATCTTCTGAATACAAAAGAATCGACTTACGCAAGGGTCAGCAGAGCACTCATGCACATTCTGCTGCAGATTCAAAAGGATGATTTTTCTTTGTGTACCGCCAAAGCTCCTTTTTACTTTCGTATATTAGGATTCCGAAAAGAAAGTGCTGCTGTTTTGTCAGAGATCAAAAAATGTGCAGACGTTCCACTCCTGACTAAACTCACCGCGAAAGATACCCTCTCTTTACCTGGACAGAAGATGCTTGATGCTGACTTATTTGCAGCAGATCTATACGAATCTGTCATTACAGAAAAATTCGATACACCATTTCAAAACGAATATGAGCAGCAGATTGTACGTATCTAGTACATCTGCTGCTCATATCTATGTTTCTATAAGTCTACTTCTTTTGCACACGCTACCGCCAGTGCTCCCGGTCCGATGTGGCACGCCACACTCAGTGATAACGGATCCATATCAATTGTATAATTCGGGAAACGATCCTCCAATTCTTCTTTCCAGCTTTTCGCTTCCTCTGCGCTGCATGTGTAAGCGGCAAGCAAGGACATCTTTTTACCGCCAAAACGATGCAGCAGATCTTTTTCCATCGCATCCAGCATCGTCTTTTTCGCCTGCTTCCAACCTCTTACTTTGGCAAATGCATCCAGCTTTTCCCCCTGGATCTGAAGCACCGGCTTTAGATTGAGCACTGTTCCGATCGCAGCCGCAGCCGGTGTGATTCGCCCGCCCTTTTTCAGATATTTTAAAGTGTCAACAGTAATATAGATACTGGATTCCAGCTTCTCAGCTTCCAGACTCTCTTTAATCTCCAGTGCACTTTTCCCTGCTTTTGCCAGTCTCACAGCATCTAGCACAGAAGTCTTTTGCGTCACGGAAATTCTCTGGTTATTTACCACTTCTACTTTGCCGTCATAGTCCTTTGACAGCATAATCGCCGTCTCACAGGTGCTGCTTAGCCCACTTGACATCGGAATATGCACAATCTCATCATATTCTTTCAACAGTTTGTCCCAAAATTCCATCACTTCTCCCGGAGCTGGCTGAGAAGTGCTGATCTCACAGTCACTGGCAAGCTTTTCATAAAACGCTTCCTGTGTCAGCGTGATATCCTCCAAAAACAATTCGCCATCAATATAAAACGGCATCGGAATAACATGAACACCCAGTTCTTTTCCTTTTTCCTGTGTAATTCCACTATTGCTGTCTGTTACTACCGCTATCTTTCCCATATTGCTTTTTACTCTCTTTCTAATTCTTAAAGCTGTGAATCGGAGCTGGAATTCTACCGTTACGATTCACAAAATCACTGCAGTCAAATTCATTCACCGGCATGATCGGTGCATAGCCGAGCAGACCACCAAATTCAGCTACTTCTCCAACATCTTTTCCAATGACCGGAATCACTCTCACTGCTGTTGTCTTTTGATTCACCATACCGATTGCCATCTCATCTGCTATGATTCCTGAGATTGTTGTCGCCTTTGTCTTTCCTGGAATCGCAATCATATCAAGTCCTACCGAACATACGCAAGTCATCGCTTCTAATTTTTCAAGTGTCAGCGAACCGGCATTCACAGCATCAATCATTCTCTGATCCTCGCTGACCGGAATAAATGCACCACTTAGTCCTCCCACATAAGAAGATGCCATGACACCGCCTTTTTTCACCTGATCATTCAACATAGCAAGTGCCGCTGTCGTACCCGGAGCTCCAACTCTCTCTAAACCAATCTCTTCTAAAATCTCAGCTACGCTGTCTCCCACTGCAGGAGTCGGAGCAAGTGACAAATCAATAATACCAAATGGAATTCCAAGACGTTTGGATGCTTCCCCTGCGACAAGCTGTCCGACACGAGTCACCTTAAACGCTGTCTTTTTAATCGTCTCGCAGAGCACTTCAAATCCTTCTCCACGCACTTGTTCGATTGCATGTTTCACAACACCCGGTCCACTGACTCCTACATTGATTACTGCATCTGCCTCTGTCACTCCCAAAAATGCACCTGCCATAAACGGATTATCATCCGGCGCATTACAGAAAATCACGAGCTTTGCACATCCCAGCGAGTCATTCTCTTTTGTCGCTTCTGCTGTCTCTTTTACAATCTCTCCACAGAGTCTGACTGCGTCCATATTGATTCCTGTCTTCGTAGAACCTACATTCACAGAGCTGCAGATACGCTCTGTCACAGAAAGCGCCTCCGGAATGGAACGGATCAGATTTTCCTCACTCTTTGTCATTCCTTTTGACACCAAAGCAGAATAACCGCCGATAAAATTCACACCCACTTCTTTTGCAGCTCTGTCAAGCGTTTTTGCAATCGTAACAAAATCTTCCGGTGACTTGCAGGCAGCTGCACCGATCAGGGAGATCGGTGTGATAGAGATACGTTTGTTTACAATCGGGATACCAAATTCATGCTCAATCTCGTCCCCTGTCGATACGAGATTTTTTGCCATTGTCGTAATCTTATTATAAATATTTTCATTCAGTTTTTGCAGATCAGAATCGATACAGTCCATCAGGCTGATACCAAGCGTAATCGTACGCACATCTAAATTTTCCTCTGCAATCATCTGATTCGTCTCGGTTACTTCATAAATATTAATCATCGTCTTCTTTCGCCTTTCTCTTCTAAAAATTAGTAACAGTTCAGCCATGAAAGCTCGAATTGGCTGTTTTACAGTCTGTGCATTTTTTCAAAAATCTCAGATCTCTGACAACGGATAGTAACACCGATTTCTTCACCGATTTTATTCAGTTCCTCAGAAACTTCTCTGAATTCCTCTTTCGCCTCATTCATATCCACGATCATCATCATATTGAAATATCCCTGAACGATTGTCTGGGAAATATCCAAAATATTAATATTGTTCTCTGCAAGGTATGTACACACCTTTGCTGTAATTCCTACGGTATCTTTTCCTACAACTGTTATAATGCTCTTCTTCATCTTCTACCTCCTGTGATTAAATCTGTAATATATTTGAAATAGTATCTCTATTTGCAACCATAAGAGGAATATCTTCTCCTCTGTATGGATTGTCACCCATTGTCACTTCCAGCTTCACGGTCTCATAGGCAAGCTCTTCATAATTATTTTCCTTACTTAAGTGCCCGAGCATGATATATTTCATATTGTCATGTAGTATATCACAAAGCAGGCGTCCTGACAATTCATTCGATAAATGTCCACGATTTCCAAGCACACGTTGTTTTAAATAATACGGGTATGCTCCCACTTCCAGCATATGTACATCATGGTTTGCCTCAAGCAATATCGCATCCAGCCCTTTTAAATTCTCGACTATATACGCATCATAAATGCCAAGATCTGTCGCAACGGCCAATGATTTCCCATCATGTTCAATTCGAAATCCGGATGGTTCATTCGCATCATGCGAGATTGCAAACGGTCTGATATCAAGATTTCCAATGGAAAACATCTGATCCACTGTGACTTCTTTCAGGAGACCTTCCGGCATTTTCCCGATTCCTTTATATGCCTTGATTCCCTCTATAGTTCCTCTCGTCGCATAAATCGGAATTTCGTATTTCCGGCTGAACACTCCAAGCCCCTGAATATGGTCTGAATGTTCATGGGTAATCAAAATACCTCCAAGTTCTTCCCCTTTGATTCCAATCTCATGTAGCCCTTCCTCAATCCTCTTTTTGCTGATTCCTGTATCGATCAGCAAATGTGTCTCATCACTTCCTGCGTAAATACAGTTTCCACTGCTGCCGCTGGCTATGCTGCATAATCTCATTTTCTCTTCTCCTGCCTGTTCATTGCTTTTTCAATCTCTCTTTGTGTCATCTCAAACGAGTTACTGTTGTTGATCACAACCTGACACTTCTGTCGGAACACATTTTCCGGCATCTGCGAGGCTATCATCGCTGATATTTTTTCGTCACTGTATCCTCTGGATTCTTTCAGGCGAATTCGCCGAACGGACTCTTCCGTATAAATATACCAGAGTTCATGACAGATTTCATCATAGTGATCTTCCAATAAAAGCGCCGCTTCCAACACAAAACATGACGTGCCCATGTTTTTTTCTGTCGCTATCTTTTCTTTGATATGTGCTTTCACTTCTGGATGCACAATGCCATTTAGCACTGCCATTTCTTCAGCATTTCCAAAGACAATTCCGCCTAGAATTTCTCGGTTAATCGTCCTATCTGTCCGCAAAATATCTGTTCCAAAATGTGCGACGATTTTTTCATAGCACACACTTCCCGGCTCCTGCAATTTCCATGCCACTTGATCTGCCTGACAGATAACAGCGCCATATCGTTCTTTCATAAAGGAGAGGACCTGACTTTTTCCAGATCCCACTCCTCCTGTAATTCCAATAATTCTCATTATTTTGCCTCGTACCAGTTCTTTCCGGTATGCATATCCACTTCCAATGGCACATGAAGTTTTGCCGCATGCACCATCTCATGGGAAAGAATCTCCTTTACATCTTCCAACTCTTCCTCATATGCCTCGATCAGAAGTTCATCATGCACCTGCAATACCAGTTTTGATTTCATATTGTTTTCTTTCAGTCTTCTGTTTACACCATTCATGGCAATCTTCATAATATCCGCTGCTGTTCCCTGAATCGGAGCATTCATAGCGACACGTTCCCCGAACGAGCGCTGCATAAAATTGCTGGAAGATAACTCCGGTACCGGTCTTCGTCTGCCAAACACCGTTGTCACATATCCGTTTTCTTTTGCATGTTCTACCGCATCGTCCAAAAATCCCTTGATGCTCGGATATGTCTCAAAATAACTTTCGATATACTGAGCTGCCTCTTTTTTTGTGATGCTCAAATCCTGACTCAATCCAAACGAACTGATTCCATATACAATTCCAAAATTGACCGCCTTGGCATTTCTTCTCTGAAGATCAGTTACTTCCTCAAACGGCGTATGGAACACCTGAGAGGCGGTAATTCTGTGAATATCTCTCGCCTCTTTGTAGGCGTTGATCAGCTGCTCATCGCCGGAACAATGTGCCAATATGCGAAGTTCAATCTGCGAGTAGTCCGCATCCACAAACACATAACCGTCTTCCGGAATAAATACTTTTCGGATCAGACGTCCCAATTCCATGCGAACCGGTATATTCTGTAAATTCGGCTCTGTACTGCTGATTCGTCCTGTTGCCGTGATCGTCTGATTGAATTTTCCATGAATTCGTCCGTCATCTTTAATATATCCCGCAAGTCCATCTGCATAGGTGGATTTCAACTTTGTAAGCTGGCGATATTCCAAAATCTTGGATACGACCGGATACTCCGGCGCCAGTTTGTCCAAAATATCCGCAGAAGTCGAATATCCTGTCTTTGTCTTTTTACCATGTGGCAGTCCAAGCTTTTCAAACAGAATCACGCCGAGCTGCTTTGGCGAATTGATATTAAATGTCTCTCCGGTCAGTTCGTAGATGTCTTTTTCCAAATCTACAATCTTTTGGCCCAATTGCTCTCCGTAGATATGAAGTGCCTCTGCAGCCACTTTTACACCATTTTGTTCCATGTCATAGAGTGTAAATACAAGCGGCATCTCAATCTCATCAAAAAGCTGCTCCATTTCCGTCTCTTTGAGTCTATCACGTAAAATCCCGCTGGATTCATATGCAGTATACGCCTCATAACAGCTTTTCTGCGCCTCATCAATCTGGTTGTCATCAATTAATATATCCAGATATTCTCTTGCAATGTCTGCAGACTCATAGTCGTTCTTCAACGGGTTCAACAGATATGCCGCAACAATCGTATCAAAACAAACAGATTGATTCACATTCGGAATATACTGCATCGCATTCTTTACATCGGCGATTGCAAGCACATCTACCTCTTTTGAAAGCGCTTCCACCTGTTCTAGCAGCTCGGAAATCTCCATTCCCTGTTCTGTTGTAAACACATAGATATCTTCTTTCCCAAAGGCAAGCCCGACTCCGGTAAGCCCTGCCTCATTCACAAACAACGGCAGCACATTCTTCGTATCCTTATAAAAAGAAACACCGACACACGTTTGTTTCTTTGCCTTTTCAAATATCTTCTTCGCCTCATTTTGATCTGTAACAACCCGAAAGGCATCTTCGATACGATTTGCCGGCGCTGTCACCTCAAAACGAGACAACAGGTTTTTAAACTGCAAACGCTGAAAATACACATATGCTTCCTCCGTGTAAAGATCTCCAAGCTTTGCATCCGCAATCTCATACTCGAAATCTGCATTCACATGAATCGTTGCCAGCACCTTACTCATCTGTGCAAGATCGTAATGCTCGGAAAGTGCTTTACTTGCACGAGGCGGTTTTAACTCTGTCACATGTGCGTATGCATTCTCAATTGAACCATATTCTGTAATAATCTTTGTCGCAGTTTTTTCTCCGATACTTGGGACACCCGGAATATTATCCGACGTATCTCCCATCAGCGCTTTTAAATCAATAAACTCTTCCGGAGTGACCTGGTAACGTGCTTTGACATCTGCCGCATAATAATCTTCAATCTCTGTCTTCCCCTGCTTCGTCTTTGGAATTCGAATCTTTACATGCTCTGTCGCAAGCTGCAAAAGGTCGCGGTCTCCTGAGATCACAGACACTTCCATGCCCATCTCCTCACATCTTTTTGCAAGCGTTCCAAGTAAATCATCGGCTTCCAAACCCGCTTTTTCAATCGTCTTGACTCCCATTGCCTGCAGCACTTCTTTGATAACCGGAACCTGCTGACGCAGCTCATCCGCCATTGGTTTTCTGGTTCCTTTATACTCCGCGAACATCTCATGCCGGAATGTCGGCGCATGCACGTCAAACGCCACTGTCAGATACTCTGGTTTTTCTTCCTCTAAAATCTTGAACATAATATTCAAAAAACCATACACTGCATTCGTGTGAAGCCCCTCGGAATTCGTCAGATCCGGAACCCCGTAAAATGCCCGATTCAAAATACTATGTCCATCGATTAAAACGATTTTTTCACTCATTTCGTCTCTCCTGTCTGTTACATACTAAGCAATACTATACACTATTTCGCCGGTCTTTGGAAGTTCTTTCTCATCAGTCCTGCAATCGTTTCCTCCAACACTTCAAATGCTTTTTCTGGATCATCCACAGAAACCACCGACTCTTCCAATGGACATTGTCCCGTTTTTGTGCGGTTTTCAATGTAGGGCACCTTTTCTTCATAAGCGTATTCAATCCCATATATCTGTAGGATTTTTTCTGCACTTTCACTTAAAACCTGCCCGTAAACTGCCTTTGCACCACCTAAAATGGCCATAAGCGCCGCCGCTTTTCCTATAACCTTATCCGCGATCACGCCGTGCTCAAAGGCATGTCTTTCTTTTCGAAGTTCTTTCATCAGCGGTTTAATCCCGATTTCATCCGAAAGAATCGGTTCCTTTCCCTCTATCCATATGACACAGCTCACTTGCTTTTCTTTTAAAAGTGCCACCGCCTGTTCTAATCTATCGTTCAAATGTCAGACCTCCTCGCTTTAACGTCAGATACAATACCGGAAGAATCACAATCTGAATCAGCATTCCCGGTACGCCGGAGACAATCCCCGATAAAAATGCCGCCCGATTTAGAAAGGGCGCCTGTATATGCAAAAGCTGCGCTCCCACGATTAATGAAATACCATACGCCGCTCTCCCTAAAATCATTGCCGTAAGGAGACTTGCATATACGTTTGTTTTTTTTATCATCCATCCGGCTGCAATCCCGTATGCCATCAACTCCACAAACATAAAATAGACCTTCGGCACCGGTGGCATCCCTGTCAGTACAGAACTGAAAAGAGGTACCAGAATTCCGATCAGTCCTCCATAATACGGTCCAAGCAACATCCCTGCAAACAGTACCGGAATCTGTATCGGTAAAAAAATCATCCCTGCATTCTGTCCGAAAATATGGAACGCCTGCGGCAGCAAAATTCCAAGTGCCACAAGCAGTCCGCCATACGCCAGTTTCAACACTCTGACATTCGCTTTTGTTCTCTCTTCTATCATCATTCTTCTTCCTTTTGTCTTTATTTTAATGCAATCTCTTTCAATCGTTCAATGATTGGCAGATGCTGTGTGCATGCGCGCTCACATTTCCCACATGCGATACATTCGGCTGCCTTCTTTGCATCGAGTCCCCAGTGATTGTTCAGACGTTCTTTTGCAGCTGTCTCCTTTCCTGTCAAAATCTGCTGGTTATAAGCATCCATAAACTTAGGAATCTCAATTTCCTTCGGACAGCCTTTGCAGTAAGCACATCCTGTGCAGAGATTGTTCAGTGCAACTCCCTTGTCCTCATACAATTTTACGATCTCTTTTGCCGGACGTTCCTCTAAGTTTTCTACCGCTTTTACCGCATCATCCACATGTGCTTTTGTCGTACATCCGGCAAGTGTAATCGTAATTTCCTTATGGGATGCCACGAACCGAAGCGCTGCCTGCGGTACAGTCAGATCAGTTCCTTCTGTCAGATACGAAAATGCTTCCGGATTCTGCGGAATCATTCCACCGCCAAGCGGATTCATCACGACAACTCCCATTCCTTTTGCATGCGCCGCCTCAATTCCACTCTGGCGGAATCGATAATTCAATGCATTATATCCAATCAGCATCCCTTTGAATTTTCCGGTCTCTACCACTTTCTCAATATCATTTCCTTCCATATGAGAAGAAAAAACAATATTCCGAATCAGTCCTTCCGCCTTTGCCTCCTCAAAAAATCGGTAGATCACTTCCATATGTCTCTCCCAGGATTCCAGATTCAACATACACCACATATGATAAAAATCAATGTAGTCTGTCTGAAGGCGTTGCAACGACATCTCCAGTCTTCTGCGGAAATCATCTCTCGTAGGGTTCTGACCAATCGTATTAAAATTTGTCTTAGATGTCACATAAACATCACTTCTTTTCACCTGAGAGAGTGCGATTCCCGTCACAATCTCACTTTTATCATCACAATAAAATGGTGCGGTATCCCAGTAGTTAATGCCTTTCTCAAATGCATACAACGGAATCTCCGCACATTTTCCCAGTCTTCCCGCAGCGATATCTTCCTCATCATAGCGCATCGTTCCAAGTCCGATTGCAGACACTTTCATATCAGCATTTCCATATTGTTTATAATACATGTTTTCTCCTCCCGTTCTTCCAAACTCTCTTATCTTTTCTATTATAAACGATTTTCTGCTTAGGTTAAAGTTCTATTTTTATATGATATTTTTCAAGCCAGTAATTTACCTGAATGAGGTAGGCAATCATCTGTGGCGCCGCCATCAACTGACCATACCACGGTTTTCCATAATCAGATGGACTGGAAAGGAATCTTTCTACCTTTTTTGTATCCAAAAATTGACGGATTGGCGAGTCAGTCTCTGCCATAATTGCACGCATTTTCTGCACCAGGATCGCTTCATATGTTTTATCGTACGTCTTTGGATAAGGAGATTTCTTTCGGAATAAAATGTCATCCGGAAGCAATCCTCTTCCTACCTCCCGAAGCAGTCCCTTCACAACGCCTCCCTTTGCCTTCATCTCCCATGGTACGTTCCACAAGTACTCCACAATCCGATAATCCGCAAACGGCACTCTCGCTGACAAACCATAACGCGCACTCGTTCCGCCCATTCTGTCTAAGAGTGTCTGCATAAACCATTTCTGATTCAGATAGGAAATTTCTCTTCTTCGCGTTTCCAAAGCTGACTCTCCTGCAAGCCTTGGTGTTTCAGCCACTGATTTGGCATAAGTCTCCTGCACATACGCATCCATTTTTAGCGCTTCCAAAAATTCATCGGAAAGCATTGCTTTTCTTGGCGCTAAATCCATCGTCCACGGAAACGTATGCGCTTCCAGACATTCTTTTTTATGAAACCACGGATATCCTCCAAAGATCTCGTCCGCGCATTCACCGGTCAGCGCCACTTTATATTCCTTTGCCACCTGAGAGCAAAAATAAAGAAGCGAAGAATCTACATCTGCCATTGCCGGCAATCCTTTCGCATCAATTGATGCATAAAGATAGTCCGCCTGTGTGCGAGAGTCACATTCTAAGTAGTGATGTTCCGAATCCAGAAAAGTTACCATTTTTTCCACATAGGGTCTGTCCTGTGATGGTTGAAACATATTCGCTTGAAAATTCTTGTCATTCCCCACAAAGTCAAACGAAAACGTGTGCAGTCTCTTTCCCTCTTTTCTCAACTCCCTCGCACAGATTGCGGATACAAGGCTGCTATCCAACCCTCCCGACAGAAAGGTGCAAACGGGCACACCTGAAATCATCTGATTCTTCACTGCATTCTCCAACAGAAACGCTGTTTTCTCAACAGTCTGCTCATAGTTGTCCTCGTGTACCTTGCTTTCCAACTTCCAATAGCAGGAATTTTTCATTTCTGCCCCCGTATAGCTTAACAGGTGTCCCGGAAGTACCTCATCAATCCCTTTAAATACACCGCAGCCATATGTCTTTGCCGGTCCGATACTGAATACTTCATTTAATCCCTTCCGATCCAGTACCGGTTTCACGCCCGAATTGGCTAATAGCGTCTCTATCTCCGATGCAAAAAAAATCGTATCTCCCTGCCTTGTATAAAATAAAGGTTTCACGCCAATGCGATCCCGAAACAGATGCAACACTCCCAGTTTTTCATCATAAAAGGCAAACGCAAATACCCCATTCATTTGTTTTACAAAATCCGTTCCGTATGTAAACAGTCCATTCAGAACAACTTCTGTGTCATCTGTCGTCTCAAAACGCTGCCCCCTCTTTTCCAACTCTCGCCTTAGTTCTCCACAATTATAAAGTTCTCCGCTGTATACAACTGTATATCTTTTTTCACCAAAGGTTCTTGTCACAGACTGCTCTCCGACAAATCTTTTTTCATATGAATCATACCACCCAGAAATCCCACTCATCCTATATCCTCCTGCTGTTTTACGACACAAAAAACTCTTATGCTCATATCTATCAATATAGTATATGAACATAAGAGCTTTTCGGTGACAGAATTCTATTTTCCTATCAGAACCCGTTTGCCGCAAAAAGCAAATCCATACTTTCTAATATGGCTTTCCGGCACTCCTTTTTCAATTAATGATACCGCATATTGCTTCTCATCAATTTGTTTCAACGCTGCTTTGACTGTATCTTCTAAAGATTTTTCGTCACTGTCCTGCACTTTAAATTCCAATATCATCGCATCATCTGTCTTATTTCTCGGCTCCAACATTACATCGTAGCGTCCAAAACCGCTTTCTCGGTTTGAAGTGATCATATATCGATTTTCAAGTTCCACCATCAGTCCCAAGACGAACCCATGATAAAATCGTTCCGGTTCTTCCCCGGATGGTCTGCTCCCACTGTCAAAAAAGCTAAACGTTGCCAGCGCTGTTTTATTCATATATGCGTTCATCGCTTTCAAGTCATCCTGCAAAAACGCTCTGATAAATGCATTATAGTTAGATGCCGTCAAAGCAAACCAATCACGCACGATATTTCGGAACATAACCATAACCTCAAAGTTTGTTATTGATAACTCATACAATTCCTTCCACTCATTGCTCGATGCATCGCACTTCACTTCGTTTACAATCTTAAGATACCCACTTGCCAAAAAAAGACTCCAAATTGCATTTTCATCTAAATCCAGTCGATTATACACAATTTGTTCGTCAATCTGCGTGATAATATTTCTCCCGGCAAGTAATTCTTCAAAAGACTCTTTCACTTGGCAGGAACCCTCACGAATTATTTTTCCGATTAAACTGTTGCTGCTTGTATTCGCCCAGTATGTCCCTACTTTTTGTTTGTCAAGATAATGAATGATAGACCACGGATTATAAATATCTTTCTTATGCCCAAACGTAAATCCATCATACCAGCGTTTCACTTCGCTGTTCTTATCAGATAAATTGTACTCTTCCAACGCAGTAAAAACCTCTTCTTCCGTAAACCCAAACGCATCTGCATATTTTTCTGAGGTAGTAGTGACAACCTCTAAATTATTCAAGTCTGAAAAAATAGATTCTTTGCTGACCCGTGTTATCCCAGTCATAATTGCGCGCTCCAAATATGGATTTGTTTTAAATGCAGCATTCAATAAGCTTCGCAAAAATGATGATAACTCATCCCAATATCCATTTACATAAGCTTCCTGCATAGGAGTATCATATTCATCCAACAAGATAATCACTTTCTTTTCATAATATCTGCTAAGGAAATCCGACATCTTATGAATAGCCAATGTGGCAATTGTTTCATCCATATTCATGGTAACACTTTTGAAAAATATCTTTTCTTCTTCCGTTAATAAATCCCCATCCTGCAAAAAAATATGTTTATTATACAAATCCGTTAAAATCTGATTAATCCTCTGCTTTGCCATTTGAAAAGTACGTTCTTTCACATTTGCAAAAGTAATACTGATCACCGGATATGTCCCCTGCAGTTTTTGATAGGACTCCTCTTTCCATATATTCAAATGGTGAAACAAACCCGCGTTCTTCTTATGTGTTATCGAAAAAAAATTCTCTATCATACTCATTGTCAGTGTCTTCCCAAAACGTCTCGGACGAGTAATCAATGTGACATAATCTCTTCTCTCCCACCATTCCTTTATAAATAATGTCTTGTCTACATAGAATAGGTTGTTTGCTATAATGTCTTCAAATTCCTGATATCCGATCGATACCCTTCTCGGCATAATACGAACCTCCTTGTCGTCACTTTGGATTTATTATAACAGATTTCAACAGATGCGCCTATACCATAAAACATTTTTATATTTACAAAACTCCCGCGTTCATATCTATTCATATAGCATATGAACGCGAGAGTTCTCAATTGCTTCTAGTAACATTATAATTATATCAGAAAAAGGCTCTTTTGTCCTCAGTTTGTCTCAATTAATTTTTTAACCGGATAAGAAGTTATTTGAAACATTGGTGGATTTTCCTTCAATGTTTCATATGCCTTCTTTTCATTTGCTGCTATATTATCAGGAATAATTGCATAAGGTATAAGAACTTCCCTAGAAGTGCCTGGCAAAAGAGAAAACCCCAAACCTTTCGGCATATCCGGATTGATTAATTCATACGACATTTGATTAACCACAGCACTATAATCAGTCCCTACCAATGTCATGGCACTCAAGTTAACTCCCACTTTTTCCACATCTTCATTATCTTCGTTTGAAAATAACGCTTTCACTACATAATAATATTTTACAGCTGTGTCTTCCACCAATTCTTCATCTTCTGAAACAAGATTATAATTCTTATAAAATTCTTTCATCGAGAAAAGCTCAGCACCTAACACTTTTACAGTATAGCCGTCAATAATACTATCCGAACTATTGTTAAAATCTCGACCAAACTCCACTGTCTCATTTACTTGAAAATATTCTTTTTTCTGTCTCTCAGCCTTCTTATTCAAAGCATAAATCCGAATTCCTGAGCCTATCAAAAGACATATCATTATACCTATCACTATTTTTTTCTTACTTATCATCTATTCACATCCTTATTTAAGCCCTACCTATGTGTTCAATTACTTTTCCGCTTTCCAATTTAATAATCTCATCTGACAATTCCTCCAAAATCGCAAGATCATGGCAGGAAATGATAACTAATGCACCTCTTTTTTTCTCCCCTCGAACAATTTCTTTTACTAATTCCACACCAGAAGTATCCAGGGCATTCGTCGGTTCATCCAATATCACTATATCTGGTTTTTCCATAATTGCTGCTGCAATTCCCAAACGTTGTTTCATGCCTAATGAATATTTTCGGTATTTCTTTTTTGCCGCCTCTTCATCCAAACCAACCAAACACAGAACTTTATTTATTTCTTCGTCAGATATTATTTTCTTTACAGATGCTAGCATCTTTAAATTTTGATATCCTGAATATCGATCTAAAAATGTCGGATTTTCTAACAAAAACCCTATACTTTTAGGAAATTCCAACTCTTTTCCCAATTCTTTTCCATCTATCAATACCTTTCCTGATGATGGATGAATTAATCCAATCAGCACTCTCATCAACATTGTCTTCCCTGATCCGTTAATGCCCTGTATTCCATAAATTTTCCCTGAGCGCATAGAGCAGCTTACTCGATCTAACACCGTATGTTTACGAATTACCTTTGATACTTCTATCACTTCCATTCTCATTTTTAGCCTTCCTCCTTATTCAAAATATCATATCTACGAAATTTCATAATTCCACATATGAATGCAATAAATAAAATTCCAAACGAAAACAGTAACCCTTTTTGATAACTAACGCCATTTTCTATTGCCCATTCATACCGAATTGGCATTGCGAAATTCCCTATCATTATATCGGATAAGAAATAAGCTGAAGACAGCATCATAATACATATTACCAAAAAACTGAACACAGGTTTTGTAAAAAGCAATAATACCATCTGCAATAAATTAATTGCAATCGACAATATCACTGGTGTTAGAATCACAACGATTGGAATCACTCCACCCCCTCGAAACTCTGATACCCACAGACCAAACATCGTTGCAATACTGTCTGTATGTACTTCAAATGAGAGTGGTTCTTGAAAACAAATACATAGAATCACTAATACCAATAAAATAATTCCATGATACAAAACAGTAGATAAAACATTCCACAAACATTTTGATATCCACCATTTTGTTCGTCCTTGAACATGTACTAAAATCTGTGTTCCCATGTTTTGTAAATCTTTCATCGGATAATTTAGAACAGCAAACGAACTAAACAAAAAAATAGCAATCCACATAGTTGGAAATTGAAACGGATTACCTGTAGTCGGTATATATTCTTTCATTCCGCCATACAAATACATCCAATAGTCTCCTAACGCCACTTCTGTTCCCCATATCGCAATTCTTCTATGCAACTCAAAAAAACCAATAATTGCAATAAATAACGGAAAAATATAACATGATACTCCTTTAAAATATCCGTTTTTCAAGTCAAACCACAATACTTTAATAAATTTCATTCCGATACTCCTTTATAACACCAATTAGAGAAATCACCAATAATCCAATCGCAAACAAAAGAATAATACTTCCTGAAAAAGAATACCTAACTTCTACACCTCGCAAAAAATATAATGGCGAAAGCTCCTTATATGCAACAGATGGATCACTATAAATATAATCTGTAATCACATGTACAAATAGCAACAACAAAAACGGGATAAGTACGACTCCCCACTTTTGTCGCACAATTCCAGATACTGCCATACAAATGCAAACCAAAAAACCACAGTATACAAAGTCTATAAACAAATATATTGCCACATACAAAAAAGGTACTGTATAATATAATTCAGCTAAAAAAGAGCCTCCAAACACACCATAAAACATATTCATAGTCACATCAGGCAAAATAGCTGGAACAACCAGTAAAGTCATCCAAAAATTAAAAATCAGCGGAAGAACCATTGCAACTCCCCCCGATAAAAATACTGCTACATATTTTGCACAATAATATTTTTTCTTCCCTGTCTTTGCGATCATCATTCTTCGATATCCGCATTTCCTTTCTTCACTATATGACCAGCCATAAGGCAATGCTATCAACAACGGAAATACAAAGAAATAAATAGAACTTCCTAGTGAAAATGGTTCGCCTCCTATCCAACAATTGAACACCGTATTAATCCCTATATGAGGATCGTACATGATATCCGTTGAATTACCAGATATAGCAGACATTCCCTCATAATACATATTTACCATATGTTCAAAACTCAACAAGGTAATAAGACACCCTAAAACAACAGATATCCAAAAAAATTTATTTTTGAAAGCTTTCTTAAGCTCTAATTTCAATACTGAACACATATTCTCACTCCCCACTTTACAATTTCAAATTCACATAAGAAGTATATTCTTCTCCTCCATTTAAATTATCTGTCAAATATATTTTCCCCAGGTCACAATCATCCGGATTAATATACCAACCAATTTTCATGTTTACACTCTGTGCCGGAAGCAACGGAAAATGGTAATATTCAGGACTTTCCACATCTTTACCTTCCGAATAATAACACGGACTTCCAATCCATATAACTTCATTGTCTTTTCCTTTTTCAACTAATTGAAAAATAGATATATTGCAATCTTCAGAATTTACATTCGTCACCGTCACATCCAAAATCAACATAGGACTATTCATCGCCTCATCTACTGACACCAAAACTCCATTTTGGGGATATTCAATAATTGGCATAATCTCTTCTTTCTGCACACTCGCTTCTGTTGGATTATTATACAAAGTCGCCTGATTTACTGTATATCTTATCGAAATATTCTCTTCATTTCCCTGAAGAGGCTCCTTCTTCTCCACGATGTCCCCCAGTTGGAATTCCCGTTCTTGATTTACATAATATTTTTGTTCAATTGTTTCACCTTTCCCTTTTGATATTTTTGAACATCCTGTAATTGATATTAAAATTAAGGCAATGCAAAAAATAAAACTATAATTTCTATGGAACATCCCTTATACTCAACCTCCAACTCTCTTATATTATTAAGAAGGTCAGTGTTTCTTCTGACTTTCCCTTCTCTGTTTTTCTAAGTGCATCATATCACATAAAATCTCTCTGTGCCGAAACATGTCATAATTCATATAGATTTTTGTCATAACTCATACTTTGTCGGATGAAGTCCGCACGCCGAAGGCATGTGTTACGGGATGCTCGGATGAGTATAGTTTTCCGTAAAACAAAAGACACAGACCTCAAAAAGTCCATGTCTTATCCATCTTATTATATGTACAACATCAATTTTGCACAAAAATGTGCATCCTGTACTTTTATACTCATATCTCCATGATATTTTTCTACCATTCGTTTTACACTTTTTAACCCGATACCGTGAGACTCCGAATCTTTTTTTGTTGTAAGAAAATCGCCGTATTTATCTTGTCTTATTCTCTCTGACAAAAAACTATTTTCTATCTTCAAAACAAGAATTCCATTTTTCAAAGAAAACTCAACACCCAAGAATTTTTCTTCGGTCTCCACTGCTGCATCTATCGCATTTTGCAACAAATTTCCAATGATGATATTCAAATCAAAGGAATGTTTCATATCTTCCGGTATTGCAACTTTTACAGTTGTATTCAACTGCATTTTCTTTGCCTTCTGAAGCATATAGTTCAGAACACTATCTACTTCCATATTTCCGGACGATACAATCTCACTCGGCTTCTCAAAAAATTCTTCCATAGCATTCAGATATCTCCGAAATTCCGAAAAATCCTTTCTCTCTGCCATAAATCTCAGTTCCGCCAAATGATGTTTCATATCATGCCGAAACATCTTCATTTTTTCTACACTCTCCAACATTACATTTATCTGATTCCGATATGCCATCATCTGATATTCCAATAGCTCTGCCTCATGCTTTTCTTCTGACAATTTCAAAAACAGGCTGTAAAAATAAAACATCAAAAAATTAATCAAGAACAATCCCAAGCATATAATAGTAATCCCTCTATAAGTGCTACTTTTTGTATAAATCAATATCGTTACCAATAAAATACTGCATAATGGTATACAAATCAAAGATAAATGATAAGTTCTTGTCCTGTTTTTTTGTCCGGATACAATTCTTCCTGCAATCAACTCACAAACAAACATCAATAATATTCCGATTGCCCCATACACTTGATTATACATATTTCCGTCTTTATATGGTATGAAAAGAAATGTAACAAAAGCGTCGCACATCATACCAACCACATAAATTGAAACTGTCACAAAAATATTCTCTTTCCATACTTTTGTATACATTCTTACTAGCAAAGCAATGCCCACTAGATTGCACATAATATTTATCCAAACACGTTGAAACAATAAATACAATGCCGTATTCACAATCCAAAAGAGCAAATAGCATGCAACTTCTTTCACCCTGCTTAACTTTGTTTCTTCCAAAAAGATGCGGATAAATCGATACGTCACATACATTCGAAATAAATTCGACCCCGCACACACAATGATATCCATCATATTTTTATAATTCCTTTAACAATTTTTCTCTGACCTGTTTTCGCTGCGCCTGACTGATCGTCAGTACTCTCCCATTGTCCAATTCCACAGTTTCATATGTATACCGTGCGATACGCTGCTTATTTACTACATACGATTTATGAATTACAAGAAAATCTTCCGGCAATTCCTTGATAATATTTTTCAGCTTTCCGTAAAATTCCTTTTCGCCGCTTGTAGTGAGTAATCTAACTTTTCGTCCATCACTCACAAAGCAAAGAATATCTCCATAAGGCACATAATAATACTCTTTACCCAATTGGAATTCAAAGCGCTTTGTGTTTCGCCCGACAATCTTTAGTGCCAATGCAAGCGTCTCTTCAATCTTTTCTTCCTCAATCGGCTTTACAAGGAAATCCATCGGCTGCACCTTAAACAACTGCTGTGCATACGACTGTTTCCCCGATATATAGATAATCTGCATCGTATGGTTTTCCATCTGCTTTCGGATAAATATCCCCGCATCAATTCCACTCACTTCAAACAATTCGATATCCAAATACAGAATATCCAACTGTTTTCCCGTTTCTAAATAAGCACAAAGTTCTTCCCCGGAATTCCAGACTTGGATATCCATCTTTACATTTCTCTTTTTCCCATACTTCAAAACAACATCTTCTATAAAAGCACATGTATTTTTTCCATCATCACATATTCCAATCTGATACATTTCCCACCTCAAGTATATACACCCAAATTTGCAAAAAAACTCTTTAGAATTTTCTAAAGAGTTTACATCAAATGCAGGTGGTGGGACTTGAACCCACACGAGGTTGCCCCCGCAAGATTTTGAGTCTTGTGCGTCTGCCATTCCGCCACACCTGCTTACCCAAGAAGCATTTTTACTTCTTTTTATTAAGTTGTTGTCTCAACAAAATGTATATTACCATATGCTACTATAAAATGCAAGCCTTTTTTGAAATTTTTTCAATTTTTTTAATAATTGCTACTGTTCACCCAAATGAGCATCTCCGCACACAGCGGTGAACAGCAGCTGACATTTCCCTTATTTCAATTTCTGACCAATCTCAAAGCAGTCGAATGTCGCAAAGTAATCTGCCGGTGTTTCGGCTCTTCGAATCAGCTTCGGAGTACCATCTTCCTGTAATAAAATCTCTGCTGATTTCAATTTTCCATTATAGTTATATCCCATTGCAAATCCATGTGCTCCTGTGTCATGAATGACTAGCAGATCTCCGATATCAATCTTTGGCAACATACGGTCTACTGCAAATTTATCGTTGTTTTCGCAAAGTGATCCGGTAATATCATATTTATGGTCACAAGGTGCATCTTCTTTTCCCATCACTGTGATGTGGTGGTATGCTCCATACATTGCAGGTCGCATCAGGTTTACCGCACATGCGTCACATCCGATATATTCTTTATACGTGTGCTTCTCATGAACTGCTTTTGTCACAAGGCAGCCGTAAGGTCCCATCATGTAGCGCCCAAGCTCTGTGTAGATTGCCACGTCTCCCATTCCGGCAGGAACAAGTACTTCCTCGTACACTTTTCTGACTCCTTCTCCGATCGCTCTGATATCATTCGGCTCTTGATCCGGTCGATACGGAATTCCGATTCCGCCTGACAGGTTGATAAATTTAATGTGCGCTCCTGTCTCTTTTTGTAATTTCACTGCCACTTCAAACAAAATCTTCGCAAGCATCGGGTAATATTCATTCGTAACCGTATTGCTCGCCAAAAATGCGTGAATTCCGAATTCTTTTGCCCCTTTTGCTTTCAAAATCTTAAATGCCTCAAACAACTGCTCCGTTGTCATTCCATACTTGGCATCCCCAGGATTATCCATAATGTCATTGCTGATTTTAAACAATCCTCCCGGATTATAACGGCAGCTAATCGTCTCCGGAATATGCCCGATTGCATTCTCCAAAAATTCAATATGTGTGAAGTCATCTAAATTGATAATTGCCCCCAGTTTGTCTGCATAGACAAATTCTTCCGCCGGAGTTGCATTGGAAGAGAACATGATATCTTTCCCTACTGCTCCAAGCGCCTCAGACAGCATCAATTCTGTATAAGATGAGCAGTCACAGCCGCAGCCGTATTCTCTTAAAATATTAATCAAAAATGGATTCGGAGTTGCTTTTACTGCAAAATATTCTTTATAACCTTTATTCCATGCAAAAGCCTCTTTCAATGCTTTTACATTTTCACGAATTCCCTTTTCATCGTACAAGTGAAACGGTGTCGGAAATTCTTTTACAATCTCATCTAATTTTTCTTTTGTAACAAACGGTACTTTATTCATCAATGGCTCTCCCTTCATACGTCAAATTAGAATCACTATACCTTTTTTCTTTTTATTTGTCAAGAAAAAGGATACCCCCAACTCGCAACTAAAAAAAGGAACAGACGATATTCGCCTGCCCCTTTGCATTGTTGTGTTGTGGTCTGTATAAAACTTTTAACTATTTCCTTAATCCTAATCTCTCGATTAATGTACGGTATCTTTCAATGTCAGTTTTCTTTAAGTAAGCGAGTAAACCTCTTCTCTGTCCTACCATTTTAAGAAGACCTCTTCTTGAATGATGATCCTTTGGATTAGCTTTGAAGTGTTCTGTCAACTCATTGATTCTTGCTGTTAATACAGCGATCTGAACTTCCGGTGAACCTGTGTCGCCTTCTGTTCTAGCATATTCTGCCATAATAGCTTGTTTCTTTTCTTTTGCGATCATGCTATGACCCTCCTGTTTTTCTTTAATTTAACACCTGACATTAAGTGACGGTTGGAGTATCCTGTCACCGAACATCGGTTTTTTCATACTTGATGAGTATATCATACTTTTACACCAGTGTAAACTACTTATTTTTAAAAATTACTGTCGAAACCTTGAAGCCACTTACGCCCATATGCGATATCCTGTTCCACCTGCTCGCGAAGCATCTCTACAGAATCGAATTTTTTTTCCGGTCTCACATACTCGTAAAGCGCTACCTCAATTTTCTTTCCATAAGCGTCCCCGTGATAGTCAAATACAAATGTTTCAATTCCCATCTGTTCTTTCTCTGAAACTGTCGGTTTGCAGCCGATATTAGAGATTCCTCCATAAAGCATGCCATCAATGCGAATTGAACTGACATAGACTCCGTTAGGCGGAAGCAGTTTCTCTTTTTCTGCAACAATGTTCATCGTCGGAAATCCAAGCTTTCTCCCAAGCTGCTTACCATATTGTACTTCTCCTGTGACGGTATACGGGTATCCAAGAAGCTGTGTAACCAGTTTCATATTCCCTTTTTTCACTTCTTCTTTAATGTAAGTACTGCTTATTTCTCTATCTTCATAGCACTTCTTTTCAATCACTTCCACCTCATACCCGTATTCCCCACTATACTGCTGCAACATATGATAATCACCTTTTTTCTGATATCCAAAGTGAAAATCCGTGCCAACTACAATATACTCGGCATGAAATTGTTTCACCAAAATTTCTTTTATGAAAGTCTCCGCCTCAATTTTCGAAACTGCCTCGACAAATGGGCATTCCACCAGATAATCCACCCTGCCAAAAAGGCGTCCTGCGCGTTCTTCGTTCGTAATCAGACTTTCTTTTTTCTTTTTTATTTTTTCGTACAAGGGTGCCATGTCAAATGCAAACACAACGCTGTCTACACCGTCATTTTTCTGATGCTCAATGACCCGCTCGATCAATGTCTCATGTCCTCTGTGAAGACCATCAAATTTCCCCAATGTAATTGCAGTCTTTTTGTCATTTTGATAGAACTGCATTCCCTTGATATATTGCATGTTTTTTCCTCTTATCGTTACTCATTTTTATCAAAAAACATTTTGACTATTTTAAACATCTTTTGTTTCTGCTGATATGCGTAAATCGCAATGAACTGTCCGGAATTACTGTAAACTCTCACATATTCCCCGTCAATCAGATCTTTTGACTCATTGATATGCTTTTCAAAAAACATATTCCCATTACACACAAGCGCTTCATAAGGGCGTTTAAGTGTCACCGCCTCGTACTGCCCAAACATTTCATCAATTGGAACTAATATCTCTGAAAGTAATCCCGCTTCCTTTTTCTGTCTGACTTCCTCCAATGTATAGCTGTCTTCCAAAGTAAACCTGCTTACTTTTGTGCGGGTGAGTTCCTCCATGCAGCCACCACAGCCGAGTTTCTCTCCGATATCATGGCACAATGTGCGGATATAGGTTCCTTTAGAGCAGGAGACTTCCATCCGCACGCGCGGAAGCGAAATCTCTTTAATCCGAATCTCGTAGATAATAACCGGACGAGCTTTTCTCTCAACCTCAATTCCTGCTCTCGCCAGTTCATATAATTTTTTCCCATTGACTTTTAACGCAGAATACATCGGCGGTACCTGTAAGTATTCTCCTACAAATTCCCCGATGCATCTTTCTACGGCATCATTGTCAATTCCATCCATCGCTTTTTCGGATAACACTGTTCCGGATATATCCTGAGTGTCCGTTGCCTTTCCAAGTAAAAGTACTGTCTCATATGTCTTATCCTTATCCGTCAGCATATCGCATAATTTTGTCGCTTTTCCAAGGCAGACCGGAAGAACGCCCGTCGCATCCGGATCCAATGTACCGGTATGCCCGATTTTTTTCTGTCCGATAATTCCCCTTAGTTTTGCGACTACATCATGTGATGTAAATCCTTTTTCTTTACGTATATTAATGACTCCGTGTACCATATTTTCTTCCTTTTTATAATTGTAAATGAATCTGTCCGGACAGATTGTTGATCACATCATGTACCGTTCCTTTCATCGTCACACCGGCCGCTTTTTTATGGCCTCCTCCACCGAAATACTGTGCGATTCTGCTGACGTCCACATCACCAGATGCACGCAGGCTCACTTTGTACTCATGCGGAGCAGTCTCATATAAAAGAACGGCAACTTCCACACCTTTCGTCACCCGAAGCTGACTGACAATTCCTTCTAAATCTTTCGGTGTGACACCATGAAATTCCATCATACGCTGTGTAATATAGGATACAATACATTTTCCATCCATAAACAGAAAACTTTCAAACAATGCCCTCCCCAAAATCTGATTCTGAGCATACGTCTTTTCATAAAATGTCTTTTCGATGATCTCAGAGGCATTGATCCCTTTCCGCATCAGGTTCGCTGCCGCCTCCATCGTCTCCGGCGCCGTACATGAATACTGGAACACTCCTGTATCATGCACAATTCCAAGATACAGACATTCAGCCGTCTCTTTTGTGATCTTTTCTAAATCCAAAAGCCGGTATACAAGCTCCGAAGTAGAACTTGCTTCCGGGAAAATATAATTTTGATCTGCAAACGCAAGATTACTAATATGATGGTCTACGCAGAACGTCTCTTTTGCATGTTCAAAAAGCGCCTTTGAAAATCCGAGACGTTCTTTATCACCACAGTCAAGCACAATAAACAGATCATATTCTTTTTTGTCCGGCACCTCGTGACGAATCTCTTTCGCCGCCTTGATAAAATGAAAACTATCCGGTATGTCTTCTAGATAGACATCCGCCTGAATCTCTTCATAGTTTTCTTTGATGTACTGGTACAACCCAAGACAGGAGCCGACACAATCACCATCCGGACGCACATGACCGCCAATGGCGACTGTTTTTACATGTTTCAAGACTTCCTTTAACATCTTATTCTTCCTCTTCTTTTAAATCCTTTGTCACATCATCAATCATTTTCGACATTGCCACACCATATGCGATAGACTGATCCATCACAAATTTTATTTCCGGCGTGTTTCTCATATTCAGCTTCCTTGCCAACTCTCTTCGGATATATCCTTCTGCGCTCTGAAGACCTTTGATTGTGTCTTCCTGCGCTTTCTCATCACCGAGCACACTGATATATGCTTTGCATGTCTTCAAATCCGGCGCTACTTCCACCGCCACAACGGAGGTCATTGGTGCAACACGAGGGTCTTTGATGCCCCCGCGGATAATGTTGCTTAATTCTTTTTGCACCTCTCCGTTTACTCTTGTATTTTTAATACTGTTTTTTCTCAATTCTTTTCCTCTTTTCTTATCTTGGTATCTCTACCATTTTATAAGACTCTACCTGATCGCCTTCTTTTACATCATTAAATTTCTCGAAGACAAATCCACATTCATAACCTGCTTTTACTTCTTTTACATCATCTTTAAAACGTTTTAACGAAGCAAGACCTCCATCAAAGATTACAACTCCATCACGGATAATACGTGCAGAACATCCTCTCTCAAATGTACCGTCAAGCACATATGCACCAGCAATCGTACCTACGCCTGAAGCCTTAAATGTCTGACGAACCTCTGCATGACCGAGTACTTTTTCCTCAAACACCGGATCTAACATACCTTTCATGGCAGCTTCCACGTCTTCAATCGCATTGTAGATGACACGATATAATCGTACATCCACACCTTCACGCTCCGCAATCTCTTTCGCAGTTGCATCCGGTCTTACATTGAATCCGATGATGATTGCGTTGGATGCAGATGCAAGTGTGACATCAGACTCGTTGATTGCACCGACACCACCGTGGATGATCTTTACAACGACCTCGTCATTTGACAATTTCAAAAGACTCTGTTTTACTGCTTCCACAGAACCCTGTACATCTGCTTTTACAACAATACCAAGTTCTTTGACATTTCCTGCCTGAATCTGGCTGAACAGATCATCTAAGGACATCTTTGATTTTGTATCGTCTAACAGTTTCATTCTTCCCTGTGAAATGAATGTCTCTGCAAAGTTTCTTGCTTCTTTGTCATTGCCGCATCCGACAAATACTTCTCCGGCATTCGGCACATCATTCAGACCAAGGATCTCTACCGGAGTAGAAGGACCTGCCTCTTTTACTCTTCTTCCTTTGTCATCCATCATCGCTCTTACTTTCCCGTAAGCAGAACCTGCTGCGATGGCATCTCCGACACGAAGTGTACCTTTCTGTACCAGTACTGTCGCCACAGAACCTTTTCCTTTATCAAGCTCTGCCTCGATCACAAGACCTCTTGCGCGGCGGTTTGGATTCGCTTTTAATTCCAATACTTCCGCTGTCAGAAGGATCATCTCCATCAAGTCTTCAATTCCTTCTCCTGTCTTTGCAGAAACCGGTACAAAGATTGTGCTTCCACCCCAGTCCTCTGCAATCAGCTCATACTCTGTCAATTCCTGTTTTACACGATCGATATTTGCACTAGGTTTATCAATCTTGTTTACTGCAACAATGATTTCAATTCCAGCTGCTTTCGCATGGTTGATTGCTTCTACAGTCTGAGGCATTACGCCGTCATCTGCCGCAACAACAAGAATCGCAATATCTGTGGAATTAGCGCCACGCATACGCATTGCTGTAAACGCCTCATGTCCAGGTGTATCTAAGAATGTAATCTTCTCTCCGTTTACTGTCGCCACATATGCACCAATATGCTGTGTGATACCACCTGCTTCACGGTCGATCACATTTGTATTACGGATTGCATCCAGAAGGGAAGTTTTACCATGGTCAACATGCCCCATAACACACACAACCGGCGGACGTTTCTTCATCTTGCTTTCGTCTTCTTCATCTTCTTTTAACAATTCTTCAATGACATCTACTACTTCTTCTTTTTCGCAGAGCACTTCAAATTCCATTGCGATTTCCTCTGCAGTATCGTAATCAATTTCTTGGTTTACTGTCACGATTTTTCCCTGTAAAAACAATTTTTTTACAATTGCAGACGGCTGAATCTTCATCGCATCTGCAAGTTCTTTGATTGTAAGTACTTCCGGGATCGTGATCATCTTAATCTTTTCTTCCACTTTTTCCTCTACCTTTGGCTGCGGCTTTTGCTGCAACGGCACATTTTTTGTCTTTTTCCCTTTTGGTCCTCTTTCCTCATGGTCATCTTTGCGATAATCTTTTTTCTTATTAAAATTATCTTTTTGTTTCTGACGCTGTGGCTTCTGCTCAGGAACTACCGGTGCCGGAATTGAAGGCGCGCTCTTTCTGTTATCGTTTCTTCTGTCGTTTCTTCTATTATCATCTCTGCGGTCATCTCTTCTGTCATCACGTCTGTTGTCATCGCGTTTTTGACCCTGATAATTGTTGTTCGGTCTTTGATTATTATTTGCTCTCTGCGCATTATTATTCTGTCTTTGTCCCTGACCTGCGTTGTTGTTTCTCTGACCCTGGTTATTATTTGGTCTCTGACCATTCTGTCTCTGACCCTGATTGTTTCCGTTTCTCTGTCCTTGATTGTTGTTCTGTCCATCTCGTCTCTGTGTTGGACGATTGCCTTGACGGGAACCATTTTGAGAATTCTGCGGTCTGAACACCTGCACAATATGCTTTTTCTTCGGTTCTTCTTTTGTATCCCCACCGCCAAAGCTGCTTTTTACAGCCTCAATCTGCTCATCACTCAATGAACTCATATGGCTGGTTACCTCTATATTTTTTTCTCTCAGAACATCAAGTACTTCTTTGTTTGTTTTATTTAGCTCTTTTGCTAATTCATGCACTCGCACTTTTGTCATACTAACTACCTCCTCTATGCAATCGTATATCCTTCTGTTTCCAAATGTTTCTTGATCCCTTTTGCAAACCCTGCATCTGTCACTGCAAGTGTCGCCCGGAATTCTTTTCCCATTGCATGCCCCAAGGTATCTTTATCCCCATAAAAATAAATTGGCACTTCATAGAAATCACACATATTTTTAAACTTCTTCTTTGTATTCGCCGATGCATCCTCCGCCACAATCACAAGCTCTGCCATACCGGTCTTTACTTCTTTTTCGGTACAGAATTCACCGCTTGCCGTCTTTCCTGCTTTCGTGGCAAGGCTGACTAACGATAATGCTTTACTCGATTTCAAGCGCATTCATCTCCTTTTCCAGCTTTTCATAAACTTCTTTTGGAATTGCCTGCTTAAAAGACCGCTCTAACCCTTTGTTTTTCACCGCTTTTTCAAAACATTCTTTTGAAAAACAAAGATATGCTCCGCGCCCGTTCTTTTTTCCTGTCGCATCCAGTTCAAATGTATCTTCGGAAGTTTTCAAAACACGCATCATTTCTTTTTTACTTTTCATCTCTTGACATCCTACACATTTTCGCATAGGAATCTTTTTGTTATTACTCAACAAATCACTCCTGACTACACTAATTCATCTGGCATCTCTTCATCTGCTTCCTCAGACACTTCTGTGGAAAGATTCATATAATTTTCCGGAAGTTCACCGGCTTCAATCGCCTGTGTCTCGCTCTTGATATCAATCTTGTATCCTGTCAGACGTGCAGCCAGTCTCGCATTCTGTCCTTCTTTTCCGATTGCAAGTGACAACTGATAATCCGGCACAATCACACTTGCTGTCTTTTCATCCGGATCAGCCATTACAGAGATGACTTTTGCCGGACTAAGTGCATTCTCAATCAAGATCGCCGGATTGTCGCTCCAGTTGATGATATCAATCTTTTCTCCGCGAAGCTCACTTACGATTGCATTGACTCTCGCACCGTTCATACCAACACATGCTCCGACCGGATCTACATCCGGGTCATTTGACCACACTGCAATCTTTGTACGGGAACCGGCTTCTCTTGAGATGCTCTTAATCTCAACAATTCCTTCTTTTACTTCTGCAACCTCAGACTCAAACAGACGTTTCACCAGTTCCGGATGTGTACGGGAAACTAAAATCTTTGGTCCTTTTGTTGTATTCTTCACTTCTACGATATAGAGTTTGATACGTTCTGTAGGCTTAAACACTTCGCCTTTTACCTGCTCATTCTCAGTCAGCATCGCATCTGCTTTTCCAAGGTTAATACTTACATTCTTGCCAACATAACGCTGCACGATACCAGTCACGATATCTTTCTCTTTTTCAAAATACTGATCGTACACTACTTTTCTCTCTTCTTCACGGATTTTCTGAAGAATTAAGTTCTTTGCATTCTGTGTTGCAATACGTCCAAATTCCTTTGACTCCACCGGAATCTGAACAATATCGCCGAGCTCAAATTTTGAGTCGATCATTTTTGCATTTGCAAGGCTGATCTCCATCACATCGTCTTCCACTTCTTCTACAACTGTCTTTTCCGCAAACACAGAGTAGTCACAAGTCTCACGATTCATCACTACTTTGATATTATCTGCTTTTCCAAAATGATTTTTACATGCGTTAATCAGAGAATTCTCAATTGCATCTAATAAAGTTTCTTTACTGATATCCTTTTCCTGCTCAAGAATTGTCAACGCTTCTAATAATTCTGTGTTCATTTTTTCTTTCCTCCTGATTTAAAAATCCAATGCCAAACGAATTAAAGCGATCTCGCTTCGTTCAAATGTCTTTGTTGTCTCATCTTCATATTCAATCGTCACGGTATCCTGATCGTATTCTTTTAGAATTCCGATAAATTCTTTCTGTCTGTCAATCGCACGGTAAGTACGGATCTCCACTTCTTCTCCGATACTTCTTGCAAAGTCTTTCTCTTTTTTCAAAGGTCTTCCAAGTCCCGGAGAACTCACTTCAAAGATATACGTATCTTCAATATAGTCTTTCTCATCCAAAATATCTGAAAACGCTCTGCTTACCACTTCACAATCGTCTACCGAAATTCCTCCCGGTTTATCAATATATGCCCGAAGATACCAGTTTCCTCCCTCTTTTACATACTCAACGTCCACCAACTCAAATCCATTGCTTTCAACGATTGGTAATAGAAGTTCTTCTGTTTTTTGTTCGTATACTTCTCTTTTAGACACTGTCAACCTTCCTTTCTTATACCAACAAATAAGAGTGAACATTACGTCCACTCTTCTGCCGATTTCTTATGTAACTAACATACACTATAGCACTCATTCTCAATAAATGCAAGGGTATTTTCAAAATTTCTCATTTCAGGGTTATCGTTTTGTTCCGATTCCATCACGTCTTGCCAGTTTCAGACGGTTCAATGTCACTTCTTTTTCTTTATATAGAACCTTTTGCTCAACTCCTTCTTCAAGCAGATATACCTGTTCCAGTTCATCTTTTTTCTGTAGTTTGATTCCGCGCACTCCGACGGCACCTTTTTTCTTTTCTGGCACCTCTGTCGACGCAAACCTCAGAAAATATCCATTCATCGTCTGAAGCACAATGCTTTGTCCCTCTGTCACAACCTGTACACAGATCACTTCATCCTCTTCTAAAAGCTTTGTCGCTGCGATGGTTCGTTTTGCCACCTGAAATTCACTTCCATCCACCTGCTTTAACATACCTTGTTTTGTCGCAAACAACAGCTTTGCCATAGAGAGACTTCCCTCATCACACACAAACACAATCTGTTCTTCGGTGCTGTTGTAATTACTCAAATTATCAATCGGAGTTCCTTTATCCCTGAATTTTCCATATGGAATATCCGGCACCTTCACCTGATGCATCTTTCCTGCATTCGTAAACAAACAGATTTTTCCCGTATTGAGACAGGAAACTATATATTTATTCTCCGAGTCCGCTGCTTCCCTGTTTCTTTCATAGGTCGACACATCCACCGTTCTTGCATATCCGAAACGATCCATCAAAAATACAACTTCCTGCTCTTCGATCTTCTTTTCTTCAAACACTGCTTCTTCTGCATTTTCGACAGTCGTCCGTCGTTTTCTTGCATATGTCTTTTTAATCGCATCCAAATCTTCTATAATTACTTCCGCCATCGAATCATAATTATTCAAAATATCTTCATAGCGGGCAATACTTTTAAGTGTCTGCTCATGTTCTGCCTGCAATGCCTCAATCTCCAGACCAATCAGTTTGTACAGGCGCATCTCCAGGATTGCTGTCGCCTGTCTTTCTGTAAACCGGAGCATCGAGGCCATCTTTTTTGAAATATTAGATTTGAATTTGATATTCTCTGTGATACCGTCAGTCAGACACGCTTTTGCCTCTTTGATCGACTTGCTGCCACGCAAAATTTCAATAATCAAATCAATGACATCGCATGCCTTGATCAAACCTTCCTGAATCTCTTTTTTATCCAACTCTTTTGCAAGCAGTGTCTTGTATTTTCTCGTCGCAACGTCAAACTGGAAATCTACATGGTGCTCGATAATTGATTTCAGTCCCATCGTCTCTGGTTTCCCATTGGCAACGGCAAGCATATTCACTCCAAATGTATCTTCCAGACGAGTCTTTTTGTAAAGCATATTCTTTAAGTTTTCCACATCTGCATCTTTTCGAAGTTCGAGCACAATCCGAATTCCTTCTTTGGATGACTGATTGGAAATATCTGTGATGTCATTCGTCTTTTTGCTCTCCACAAGGGACGCCACATCGTTTAAAAATTTTCCGATTCCTGCACCGATCATTGTGTAAGGAATTTCTGAAATCACAAGACGTTTCTTTCCGCCTTTCAATTCCTCCACTTCCACTTTTCCGCGAATCTTAATCTTTCCGGATCCCGTCTCATAAATGTTCAAAAGATCGTCTTTGTTGACTACGATACCGCCCGTCGGAAAATCCGGTCCTTTGATATGTTTCATCAACTGCTTTGTCGTGATCTCACTGTTTTTCATATACGCTTTCACCGCATCGATCACTTCGCCTAAATTGTGTGTTGGAATACTTGTCGCCATTCCGACTGCGATTCCCTCTGCACCGTTTACCAAAAGATTCGGGATACGTACCGGAAGCACCTCCGGTTCTTTTTCCGTCTCGTCAAAGTTCGGAGCAAAGTCCACAACTCCTTTGTCCAAGTCTGCAAGAAATACCTCCTGTGTCAGTTTTGCAAGACGAGCCTCCGTGTAACGCATCGCAGCAGCGCCGTCTCCCTCGATAGAGCCGAAGTTTCCATGTCCGTCCACAAGAATCATTCCTTTTTTGAATTCCTGCGCCATTACGACAAGTGATTCGTAGATGGAACTGTCTCCATGCGGGTGGTATTTACCCATCGTATCCCCGACGATACGCGCACATTTTCGATATGGTTTATCATAGCGGATACCAAGTTCATGCATATCGTAAAGTGTTCTTCTCTGCACCGGCTTCAGACCATCTCTGACATCCGGCAACGCTCTTGCCACAATGACACTCATCGCATAATCGATATATGATTTTTTCATGATATCCGAATATTCGGTTCTTATAATTTGTGAATCCTGCATCTTTTGTTGCCTCCTATATATCTAACTCTGCTTCTGTCGCATTTTCATAAATAAACGCACGTCTCGGAGGCACTTCACTTCCCATCAGCATCTCTGTCACAGAAGATGCCATTCTTGCATCTTCAATCTCGACAAGCTTTAGCATTCTCGTCTCCGGATTCAGCGTTGTCTCCCACAACTGGTCTGCATCCATCTCACCAAGACCTTTGTATCTTTGCAGCGTAAATGGTCCTTTCTGACGTTTGCGATAGCGCTCCAGCGCTTTGTCGTCGTACAGATATTCCTCTTCCCCTTTTTTCGGCATCGCCTTGTAAAGCGGAGGCATCGCAATATAGACATGTCCTTCAAAAATCAATTCCGGCATAAACCGATAGAACAATGTCAATAATAATGTAGAAATGTGAGCGCCATCCACGTCCGCATCAGCCATAATGATGATCTTGTTATAACGGAGTTTTGTGATGTCGAAATCATTACCATACCCTTCCGAAAATCCACAGCCAAAGGCATTGATCATCGTCTTGATCTCCGCGTTGGCAAGTACCTTATCGATACTTGCTTTTTCCACATTCAAAATCTTTCCGCGGATTGGCAGGATTGCCTGATAAGAGCGGTCTCTCGCCGTCTTTGCGGAACCTCCCGCAGAATCTCCCTCCACGATAAAAATCTCACATTTGCTCGCATCTCTGCTCTCACAGTTCGCAAGCTTTCCATTGCTGTCAAACGAATATTTCTGCTTCGTCAACAGATTCGTCTTTGCCTTCTCCTCCGTCTTACGGATTTTTGCCGCCTTCTCCGCGCAGCTGATTACTTTTTTAAGCGTATCCAGATTCCGGTCAAAATAGCGCACGATCTCCTCCCCGGTCACCTTTCCGGTCGCCTTTGCTGCATCCGGATTGTCAAGCTTTGTCTTCGTCTGCCCTTCAAAACGCGGATCCGGATGTTTGATTGAAACAATCGCCGTCATCCCGTTGCGAATGTCCGCTCCTGTAAAATTGCTGTCCTTCTCTTTTAAAATGCCAAGTTCTCTCGCGTACTGGTTCATCGCCGTCGTAAACGTCGTCTTAAATCCCGTCAAATGTGTTCCACCCTCTGCATTGTAAATATTATTACAAAATCCGAGTACGTTCTCATGGAACTCATTTACATACTGGAATACAACTTCCACTTCAATTCCTTCTGACTCACCTTTAAAATAAATCGGCTCATGTATCGCCTCTTTCTTCTGATTCAGATCACGGATAAATCCAAGTATTCCGTCTTCCTCATGATATTCAATATGTTCTGTCTGCGCTCCGCGTCTGTCCTCAAAAATAATCGTCAGATTCGGATTCAGATACGCAGTCTCATGGAGACGACTTTTTACTTCCTCCGCCTTGAATCTCGTCTTCTCAAAAATCGTGTCGTCCGGCAGGAAATTCACTTCTGTCCCCGTTTTTCTCGTCTTTCCAATAACCGGAAGCAACCCGTTTTCAAGCTCTACAACCGGAATCCCCCGCTCGTATCGGTCGTGATGAATTGCACCTTCCCTGCTGATCTTGACGTCCATATAAATAGAAAGTGCATTTACAACCGAAGAGCCAACCCCGTGCAGCCCGCCGCTTGTCTTATAAGCTGTATCATCAAATTTTCCACCTGCGTGAAGTGTCGTATATACAATACGCGCTGCGGATACCCCTTTTTGGTGCATCCCGACAGGGACACCTCGCCCATTGTCGATCACCGTTGCAGAACCATCTTTTTCCAGTATGACCTGAATCTTGTCACAGTACCCCGCAAGATGTTCATCTACCGCATTGTCCACAATCTCATAGATCAAATGATTGAGCCCCTTCGTAGACACACTTCCAATATACATTCCCGGTCTTTTTCTGACCGCTTCCAGTCCTTCTAATATAGAAATACTATCTGCATCATATGTATTTTGTTTCGCCATTTACTTAAAACCCTCTCTTTTTCATACTGCACCCATCATAACACAAACAAAGGTTCGTTTCAAATAAATTCTTCTACCCTATGATGACTTTTGCTAAAACGTCTGACAGCAGCTCCATCGCATTTCGCATTTCCTCCACAGTGTTTGTCTGGGCGCCTGCCTCGATCAAAAGAGATTTTGGCATCATATGGAGACTGTAACGGTACCCTTTCAGATAGATTTTCCTTGCAAATCCCGGATACATACTCTCTGATGCAAGCTGCATCTGTAAAGAAAACGACAGATTATCCTGAATATAAGGATTTGGAAGATATGCGATATCTCCATTTGCTTTTGTTCTGCTAAGTCCATTGAAAAACATGATCTTTGCCGCCTGTTTTCCATTTGCCTCCGTCACCAGATGTGTATCATTGCCGACCCCATCACGGTGCAGATCAATCACAACCTCAATACTTGGATTTTCTTCCAATATTTTTCTGACCCCCACTTCCGAAAATTCATACGCTTTGCTTCGGTCTAATTTCCCGTCGATCAAATCATACACGCCGTCATGATGAATGGTTGAAATTCCCTTCGCATTCAAAAGTTCTGACAAATATGCTCCCATCCCGACGATACTTGTTCCGACATCTCCCTCGACAGAATCCACAAAAGTCTCCTGCGAGTGAGTATGAAAGATAAGTACTTTTGGTCCTTCCCCACTTGTGTCAATATGCATATCTTTTGCGAGAAGCTCATCCACATTTAACTGCTCCTGCCCGATCATCGTTGTACTGTCCACCGTATAGTAATGGCTCACCAGATAATTAAAATCCCGCAGCTGCTCTATCGATACAGTCACTGGTTCCGTTTTCACTTCCTTGGCATCTTTTTCTGCGTGACTTCCGTCCCCGTTGATCAGATTTCCATTCTCGTCCACCTCATTTTCATCTGCCGCCTGCCTTGCCATGATCATTTCATAGGTCGCAGTATCTTCAATTTCAGATTCATAAGTTCCTTTCCCTTCCACATAACTTCCAAGCGGAATCATCTGCATCGCTTTTTTTGCAATCCATGTATTCCAATCTGTCTTTTCTTCTTTTTCCGCATAAAAAAGTCCTGGCATAAAAGACCTTTCCGTCATTCTCACAAGATTTTCCCGCAGACTCCCCTTCCATTCTTCCGTAATCTGCGTTCCACCTTGAAATAATATATATATGCCAAGACAAAAGATCAAACTGCCCGACAATATTGCTAAACTCCTATTTTTTCTCATATTTCTCTCCTAACAGAATCTTTAGAGCTTTAACAATATATGTTGCCTTTTTGATAATTATGAGCATGTCCTCTCCGAAAACAAAATATTTAATCCCTCAGAAATCGTATATCCGATTCGTTTGATTGTCTCATCAATATCTTTCGGGGTCACAAACATTCCATTTAAATGCGGCGAAATCAGTTCTTTGATCAGCTCATATTTCTCCGTCGCATTATATCCCTGCAAAACGACCCCGACACCTTTTAGTGTCTCGGATGTCTCCAGTGCCGCAATCAAATTTTCCATCGTGTCATTGACAATCGTAGCTGCATCTACAACCGTCGGCACACCAATGGCAATGACCGGAACCCCGATTGTCTCTTCTGTAATTCCGTTTCTGTGATTTCCCACACCGGAGCCCGGATTAATTCCCGTATCTGCAATCTGAATGGTTCGATTCAGTCTCTTGCTGTTCCTTGCGGCAAGCGCATCCACCGCAATGACCAAATCCGGTTTTGTCTCTTTTACAATCCCTTTGATGATCTCTAATGTCTCCATACCGGTCTGCGCCATAACCCCTGGAACGATTGCGCTTGTCATGTGCACAGCATCTTCCCCCATTGCGTATTTACCATACTCTTTTACAATATGTCTTGTAATTGCCAGATTATCGACTACATGTGGTCCTAATGCATCCGGTGTCACCTGACGGTTTCCAAGACCTGCCACCAATACAACATAGTCCTCTTTTTCGATTTTTATGAGCTCTTTGATATATTTTGCCAGTTCTTCTGAAATTTCCCTGTGATATTCCTCGTCTGGGACGGCCATATTCGGTGCTTCCATCGTAATATATGTGCCGACAGGTTTCCCCATCGCGCGAGCCCCTTTTTCCGTCTCAATCTTTACTTTCGTGATTCGTATCTCCCGCTCTTTGTCATACTCCTCTTCCAAGATAACTCCCTGAACTTCCACATGATCCGATTCAAATCGCTCTTTTTCCTCCAATGCTAAATCTGTATGAATACTATACTTTTCCAACATCTCAACTTCTCCTTGTAACTTTATTTTTTAGTTTTCACAAAAAAAAGAGAATTATGTATTGACAAGCCACAATAGTTATTTTACAATGAATGAGTGTGTTTCAGTAGAACGTTCCGTGTCCGGGTCTGCTGAACAAAAGATGAATTTTATATCACATATATTGGAGGTGTTCAGATTGGCTAACATTAAATCTGCAAAAAAAAGAATTTTAGTAAACGAAACAAAAGCTGCTAGAAATAAAGCAATTAAATCAAGAGTAAAAACTTCTATTAAAAAAGTAGATGCTGCTGTTGAAGCAAAAGATCAGGCTGTTGCTGTTGAAGCATTAAAAGCTGCTATCAAAGAAATCAACATGGCTGGAAGCAAAGGTGTTTACCACAAAAATACTTGTGCTAGAAAAGTTTCTCGTTTAACAAAAGCTGTTAACGGAATTGCTTAATTTTTATTAGGAAATATATTATAAGACAACCATACCGTCATGTGGTTGTCTTTTTGATTGCACTTTAAAAATAAAGGAGTTTTTTATGGACACTGTTTTTCACGAAATCGAACCGATTTTTAATAGGGACTCAAAAATATTGATTCTCGGCTCTTTCCCATCTGTAAAGTCACGGGAAGGACACTTCTTCTACAACCACCCACAAAATCGTTTTTGGAAGGTGCTCGCACAGGTCTTTAACCGTGAGGTTCCAAAGACAATTGAGGAGAAAAAGCTTTTCCTTCTGACCAATCAGATCGCAGTGTGGGATGTGATTGCTTCCTGCGAGATCAAAGGGTCCAGCGACAGCAGCATCAAAAACGTCGTTCCCAATGATCTGAATCGAATCTTGTCTGTCTCCCATATCGAGCAGATTTATACAAACGGCAACGCCGCATTCCAGCTTTATGAAAAATACTGCAAAAGCCAGACACATATGGACGCAATAAAATTGCCATCCACAAGTCCCGCAAACGCAGTCTATTCACTGGAGAAACTTGTAGAGATTTGGAAAAGCATCACCCAATATACTGCACACAAAAAGTAGGTAGCGCATTTAATGCATCTACCTACTTTTCATTATAACGACTAGTTATTGATCAATTTATCCTCGTCGCTCCAGCTGTATAATTTACGGATTTCTTCTCCGACAATTTCTGATGGATGTTCTGCCGCAAGTTTTCTCATTGCTTTGAAGTGTACCTGGCTTCCTGCTGATGACATATCTAATAAGAAGTCTTTTGCAAATGTACCATCTTGAATATCTGATAAGATTTTCTTCATTGCTTTCTTTGTATCTTCTGTGATGATCTTTGGTCCTGTAATGTAATCACCGTATTCTGCTGTGTTTGAGATAGAGTATCTCATTCCGGCAAATCCGCTCTGGTAAATCAAGTCTACGATTAATTTCATCTCGTGGATACATTCGAAGTAAGCATTTCTTGGATCATATCCTGCTTCTACCAATGTCTCATACCCTGCCTGCATCAATGCGCAAACACCACCACAAAGTACTGCCTGCTCACCGAAAAGGTCTGTCTCTGTCTCTGTACGGAATGTTGTCTCAAGCACACCTGCTCTTGCTCCACCGATTGCAAGCGCATATGCAAGTGCGATATCCTGTGCTTTTCCTGTAGCATCCTGTTCTACTGCCACAAGACAAGGAACACCTTTTCCTACTTGATATTCGCTTCTTACTGTGTGACCAGGTCCCTTTGGCGCTACCATTGTAACATCTACATTCTTTGGAGGTACGATACATCCAAAATGAATGTTAAATCCGTGTGCGAACATTAACATATTTCCTTCTTCAAGGTTTGGTTCAATATCGTTTTTGTATAATGCAGCCTGCTTTTCATCATTGATCAAAATCATAATAATATCGGCTTTTTTTGCTGCCTCTGCCGCTGTGTATACCTCAAATCCTTGTTCTTCTGCTTTTTTCCATGATTTGCTGCCTTCGTAAAGACCGATAATGACATTGCATCCGGATTCTTTTGCGTTCAATGCATGCGCATGTCCCTGACTTCCGTAACCGATTACCGCAATTGTCTTTCCTTCTAATAATGATAAGTTACAATCTTCCTGATAATAAATTTTTGCCATAGCTGTTACCTCCTAAACCCTTCTCATGAATATATAGTTAAGGACCTTTGCCCCTAGCTTTCTACATTAATCATCAATTACTTTGATACCTTTTGACCCTCTTGACAAGGCCGTGATTCCTGTTCTTGCAAGCTCTAAAATCTTATATCCCTGCAGGAGATTCAAAAAAGCTTCTACTTTCGACTGATTTCCTGTCATCTCAAGCATCAGCGACTCTCTCTCCACATCGACAATCTTCGCTCTGAAAATATCAGCAACAGAAATAATCTCTGCTCTCTCAGATGCATCTGCCATCACTTTGACCATAATAAGCTCCCTGCAAACCGACTCTCCATCCGCCAAAATCTTAATATCAACGACATCTTCCAATTTGCGAAGCTGCTTCTCAATCTGAGACAAAATCAACTCATCCCCGCTTGCAACAACCGTAAGTCTTGTAAACCGTTCATCCGTTGTAATTCCCGCTGTGATACTGTCAATACTGTATCCGCGTCTGCTGAACAGCCCCGCCACACGACTTAACAATCCCGCATTGTTATTTACTAATAATGAAAATACTTGTTTTCTCATAACATCCCTCTACTTTCTTATGTTTAAAAAACAGAGTGCGTTCTGTTTTTATATATTATCAACTAGAAACTTATTTGTCAATACTTTTTCTAAATGTCACTTTAACTTTTTACTGCGCTGCAATGCGCTCTGCCAGATCATTCAGATAAACCCACCGTTCCATCTTTTCTTCCAACTGTTTTTCTGCGAACTCTTTTTCTAAAGTGAGTTCCGAAAGTTTCGCAGAGTTCGTTGCATTCGCCATCATATCCGCATCCAGCTTTTCGAGTTTTTCCTCCAGCTTGGCAATGTCTTCATCAATTGTCTCAAACTCCTTCTGCTCCATATATGAAAATTTCAACTTTGTCGGACGATTCTGTTTCCAATCATTTTTCCCGGTACTCTTTTTCGTCTTCGCTTCCTCTTTTGGCACTTCCCGCTTCTGCTTCGCCTCTATGTAATCCGTGTATCCGCCCTCGTACTGCTGCAAATGTCCATTTCCATCAAATTCAAAAATGCGGTCCACTACGTTATCCAGAAAATAGCGGTCATGCGATACCGTGATCACAATTCCCTGAAACGAGTTCAGATAGTCCTCTAAAATTGTCATTGTCGGAATATCAATATCATTGTTCGCCTCATCAAATATGAGCACGTTAGGCGCAGCCTGCAGGACACTTAACAGATAAAGTCTCTTCTTTTCACCGCCCGATAATTTTTCAATCGGCGCATACTGCATATCCGGTGTAAATAAAAACCGCTCCAACATCTGCGAAGCCGTAATTCTTCCCTCTTTCGTCGGAATATACTCGGCGATATCTTTCACAAAATCGATCACCCTCTGGCTCGTATTCATTTCCGGAAGTTCCTGTGCAAAATAGCCGATTCGAATCGTCTCACCAATCTCAATCGTTCCCTCATCCGGCTCAACAAGTCCCGCAATCATTTTTAGCAGTGTCGACTTTCCGCAGCCATTCGGACCCACGATTCCAAGATTCTGATTTTTCAATACAATATAATCAAAATCGTCAATCAGCTTTCGCTCCCCGTAGCTCTTGCTGACATGGTGGAGCTCAATCGTCTTCTTGCCCATTCTCGTTTCCACAGAATCAATCTCTGCCAAACGATCCGTCTCCGGAGCTTTTCCGTTTTTCAAAAGCTCTAATCGCTCCAATCTTGCCTTTTGCTTTGTTGTTCTTGCACGGCAGCCGCGCTTTGCCCATTCTAATTCCATTCTCAACACACTTTGGCGTTTTCGCTCTGAAGCAAGCTCCATCTCTTCCCGTCCTGCCTTCATTTCCAAAAATTTCGAATAATTCGCCTCATACCCATATAATTTTCCACGACTGATTTCCAAAATTCGATTTGTCACTTTATCTAAAAAATAACGGTCATGCGTTACCATAATCACAACACCTTTATAACGTTTCAAATAATCTTCCAGCCAGGAAATCATCTCTCCATCTAAATGGTTCGTCGGCTCGTCCAAAAGCAAAATTTCAAACGAAGATGTCAGCGTTTTCGCAAGCGCTACTTTTTTCTTCTGCCCGCCGGAAAGATGCTCCATTTTCATATCGTGATCCGTAATTCCAAGTTTATTGAGTGCACTTTTCACTTCACTTTTCAGCGCCCAGTCATTCTCCGCAATTCCGTCAAATGCATACGAAAGAACAGTCGCTCCCTCAGGAAACGAAGGATGCTGCGAAAGATACGCCAATCGAATCCCATTCTGTTTTATAATCTGTCCGCTGTCAGGCTCTTCCACTCCCGCAATCATACGCAACAGCGTTGTTTTCCCTGTACCATTAATTCCTATAATGCCAATTTTGTCTCCTTCTTGAATCCCGAATGAAACATCATCGAAAATTGTCTTCTCGCCAAATATTTTACTGACGTGTTCTATATTCAATATATTCATTTTCAACACTCCTATTTTTTTCTCTCAAAATATCATAAAGGATTTTTCATTTCCCGTCAATTTTGAAAATCAATCTATAAGGACAACAGATAACAAAACAGTCCCTCCAACCGGAACTTTTATTTCGTTTTGGAGAGACTGAAAATCGTCCTTACAAATCATGTTGTTTAATATAAGCGAGCAGCGCTTCACAGCCTTCTTTCACATCCCGATAGGTAACATCAAAATTTCCGGTATACCATGGATCTGCAATCGCTCTTGGAGCTTTTCCAAAATCAAGAAGCATGTGGATTTTCCCATCCGGATCACCACCTGCGATTCTTGTCATATTGCGAATGTTCGCTTCGTCCATTCCTATGAGATAATCATATTTTCCATAGTCTTTTTTTGTCATCTGTACAGCGCGATGCGGAAGTACTGGAATTCCAACTTCCCGCATCTTATTTACCGTTCCGTAATGTGGCCCGTTGCCGATTTCCTCGCGGCTTGTTGCCGCGGAATCGATATAAAATTGGTCGGTGAGACCTTGCTTGTTAATTATGTCTTGGAATACAAATTGGGACATGGTGCTGCGGCAGATGTTGCCGTGGCACAGGAAAAGGACTTTAATCTTCTTTTTCATATCTTTTTATAACCTTTCAAAGTGTTAATTTTACTGGGTTTACGGGTATTCTCTGAAACCCAATAAAATCAGTTTCATTTTTTGTATTTTTTCATTTTTTCTTAAATTTTCCCTCATTTTTTCGGGCAAAAGGTGTACGAAAGGTGTACAAATCGAGGTGTATTTTACTGATTCACCGCTCTCATTTTCTCTAGTTCCTTACGTGCATCATCCAGTCCCATATGAGTATAAACATTCAATGTAACAGCAATGTCTGAATGTCCCATTAGATACTGAAGAGCCTTCGGATTCATACCTTCTTTCGCCTTCTCACTGCAGAATGTGTGTCTGCAAACATGAGGTGTTATCTTAGGCATTAGAACCTTATTCGTTCGATTGTACTTGTTCACAGCATACTCGAAATACTTCTCCCAATGCAGTGCTACTCGTGGCATATCATTTTTGTCATAGAATAGAAAACCAGATGCTCCTTTGATTGCTTTCTCAACCTTTGGTTTTCTACGATTCTGAATAATACGTCTGCAAATCGCTTCGATTTCATCATCCATCGGAAAATCTCTCTTACCACTGGAAGTCTTGGTTGTCTCAATATAGTACTCCATATCGCTGTGACGAACCAACTGCTTATTCACATGAATCACCTTATTTTTAAAGTCCAAATCCCTGGTTGTTAGTCCACAGAATTCTGAAATTCGAAGTCCTGTTGCAAACAATAAACAGAACGCATCGTAGTACTGCTTATAATGATTGTCTGCTCTCACGAAAGCTAAAAAATTCTCCTTCTCTTCTGTGGTAATTGCCTCACGTTTCTTGCTATCGTTTTGAATCACAGTACCCATCTCAAATCCAAAAGGATTTTTCATAATAAGGTCATCATCCACTGCTAACTGAAATGCCGGTCTAAGTACACCTCTGATGTTGTGAATCGAGCTGTAGCTCATCCCCTTTTCTCGTTGCAAATGGATTATAGAAAAAGCTTTGCATCTGAAATCTTGATAGAATCAATTCTTCTAAGTGCAAACGGCTCTTTCTTCAAGTTACTTATCACAGTTTGGTACCCCCGCTGTGTAGACTTCTTTACTCCTGTCTTAAGGGAAATATAACGTTCCACCAAATCAAGAACTGTCATATCTGAACCAGATATTCCCTTGAACTGTAAGAGCATTGCTGCTTCCTCTTTTTCACGAAGTGATTTGTCCCTTCGCCTACCCGCAGGTATTGGATCTGCCTCGGTAAGTCTCCAACTATAAATCTCTCTTCTTTTACCTAAGATATCAATATATCGATAACGATATCTTCCGGATTCTTCCTGGATTTCTCCATTCAAAAGAACCCTTCCTTTGTTGTCACGTCTTTTTGTGCTCATTTTCTACCTCCACATCAGGGCGTGACATGGCATATAAACAGTATAACACGTCAGGCCTCTTCTTTCCTCAACTTTTACAAAATTTCTCAAGTACTTGATATGTATGATTCGTCCTCTATTAAGTACTTGGAACCTTAAAAAGCTGATTGCAAATTTTCTTGTATCTTTTTGTAAGTTCTCATCTACTCCTTACACAATACATTTGGGTTGAAAAAAGCTAATTACTAAATTGGGCAGAAAAAAATGCCTCCTAGAAATTCTAGAAGACATTTTTATGCATTTTCGCTATTTCCTCCGAAGAGTAAAACATGTTTATGAAATCACATATTTGATTTTCAAACTGTTCAAATTAGTTTGATATGTTAAGTACTGGTCCTGTTGTAATCTTCCGACAACGATGCCAGGAAGAATATTTATTTTTTTAGCAAATGCTCTGACAGAATCTGAAGTAAATCCTCTCGGATTATCCTCTATGAATTCCAAGTACTCATCTTTCGGAATAAGTGTATCCTGTGAAAAGAAATCTGCTTCCGTCTCTAATTTCTGAATCAAAGCATCAGTTTCTAATCCAGCCTTATTCTTTTCGCTTACAAGAAGAACCTTTACTCTCTGCTGTAATACATGACCTAATTCATGGAATAAGGCAAACCAAAAAGTATCTGCGTATTTTCTTCTATCATTCAAGGCCAAAACAACTTTATCTTTGCCAAGCCATTTAACAGCACCATTAACACCACAGTTCTTAAGATTAGGAAGAAGCACCAAAGCCACACCGCAACTTGCCAGCAGTTCTTTCAGTCTTGGATAGAACTTCTTCGGATCCTGTACTGTCATGCCTCTTATCTCTGGAATAGCTGCTGATAATTTTTTCTTGTCATAAGGTTCAACATCCATTCCTGATCCAATATTGATAGCAGTCTGAACCCATGCATTTGCATTGATTACATTAACATCAGTAACCTCTGGCACACTAGTTCTATACTGTACCAAGAAATCACGTTCACTTAAAACACTTAATGAAGAAACCTTGAAATAGCGTTGTAATTCCATGACCTTTTCCGTTGCAACTCGTGTTGCCTTAGCCAATCCCAATTCAACCCAGAATTTATATTCAATCTGGCGAACAAGCTCACATTCCTTATCCAACTGTATTCTTTTCTCAATTTCAAGTTTCTTCTCAATATATTTCTGATTTAAGTTAAGCCACATCGTAGTTGAAGTTCCAAAAACAATGGACAACTTTAAGACCATCTCATCAGTAAGATTTATTCTTCCATTTACCAAATCACTTACATATTTTGGAGTCGTCTGAAGGCGTTTCGCTAACTCTTCCTGAGTAATGCCTCGATCTTCAATATAATCCTTTACATAGTAACCAGGATGAAATGCAATCAACTCTTCATATTCAATCTTATTCATAGTGATTAGACACCTCCCATGCTATTATTATTTCCGTAGATTTATAAACTATATTCACATCTTTTTCTTTACATTCATTTCCATCGGCATCTACGGGAATGATGATTAAGCGATATCCTGCCCTACGTCCTGCAATATCAAGAGCATACTGTCCCTCTCTTTTTCCTTGTAGGGGATGCAGATGATAAATCTGCATTTCTGCTATATCCTGCAAATTTGCTGAGCTCTCAATCAAGTTTATCAGCGCATGAAGCTTCTCTGCAACATTAGCCGGCAAATCTTTCTTGGCCTTTTTCAAATCTGTACATAGCTTCTTTACTGTATTGTCATGATATCGAATTTCTATAACCGCATCCTCCTTTCTAAAATAAAATTACCAAAATGGTAATTTTTCTTTATCATAGCACCATTCATCCAGAATTTCAACCTCTTTTCACTTATGATTATTGATAGGTTTCTTCTAGTTACAATGATTCTACACCGCACTCAGCGTATCTATAAACTTTTCAAACTTCTCCCTCTTAATCTGAACCCTGTTACCATTCCAAAGCAAATAATCTGCTCTTGGATTCTCCTGAACTAGTCTTCGAAGCTTTCCCTCTCCAATCCTAAAATAAGCTGCAGCTTCTTCAATTGATAAGGTGTATTTTTTCCAATATGGAATCTCGTAATTACTCAATCGCATCCCCTCCTTTCTGATATGACTTAGCGATTTCTTGCATCTCTTTCATCTTCTCCTTTGCTGTCGCAGTTCTTTTGCTGGCTCCATTTACGCAAACCGGAATACATAACTCCAAGATTCTGTCATAGATACGCTTTTTGTCCAATGACTGCTCGTTTGTAAGCATGGATAAATGTAAGTTGGTTGTGATGATAAGAGGCTTACCAGAACGATATCTTCTGTCAATCATATTGAACACATTCTCCACTGCATACTCAGTTCCACGTTCCGCTCCAAGGTCATCAATAATAAGCAAGTCATATTTGACCAAAGCATCTATGTACTCATTCTTGTCCTCACAACAGAACAAATCATTGATGATTGTTGCAAAGTTGGTCATCTTCACGGTATACTCCTTGTCTAGTAAAGCATTGGCAATACATGCTGCCATATATGATTTGCCGGTGCCAACACCACCCCAGAAGAGATAACCGATATTATCCTCAAGCATTAGTTTAAACTTATCTACATAGTTTCTGGCATGAACCATAGCCGGAACAGAACGGTCATCATTTTTAAAGTTCCATTCATACATCTTATTGTCCGCAAAGCAAATGGATCTATTACGACTAATTTTTTCTTTGCGCTCTCTTTCACGGCGCTCCATTGTTTCTTGAAAATTCTTTATGCGCATACATTCACACATTCTCGGATGACGGTCCATACCTAATACTGGTCCATTTGTAAATAACATCTCCAATGGTTCACCACACTTGTCACAATATTTAATTTTCCTTGTAATTACTTTTTCACTCATAAACTTTCTCCTTCCTCAAAATCATAATTAGTGATTATCTTTGTATTATTCTTATAGTTATTAGTGGCTATTTTTCCGCCCCTTGAACCGACAATTTTCGAACCGTAATATGGTTTATTTTCTGCCCCAATTTGAGGCAGTTTTGTGTCCGTTACACTCGACTCTGGAACCTTCACAAAAATCATATTGGCTCGTCCTTTGTCTGCTCTTCGTTTTTCTATCAACCCTGCTGATACAAGTTCATTCATGTTACTCTTGATAGCAGATACGCTTCTGCCAAGTTCCTGCGCCAAGTCCTTAAGCTTGTATAACACATAGACTCTTCCAAACTCATCCACGCGATTATTACTGATGGATAGATTAGTTCGATTGAGAAGCTTTGCATATAGAACTAAGGCAGTGCTGCTTATTCCAATTCCATATAAGTCATTAGGAACAACGGAGTAATTGGTAAGCTTCGTTTTTACATCTACAAATCTCAATAGTTGCTCCACCATCCTCCCGTCTTGTTCAGATGATGGGTTGACTCGTAGTTTTCCAGACAGTTCTTAAGTCTTTCATACAAATCATTGGATTCATCAATCGGAACTAACATACACTTGTGATTCTTACCTTCAATCTCTGTAGTAATGAACCAATGACCAGAGACCATTTCCTGCGCAAACATTCTGCGAATTCGATACTCTCTCCTGATTCTCTGGAACGGATTCCACCAACGTTTCAGACGTTTGATAGGCGAATCCATATCATTGGCTAAATCCTTCATGCAGTCAGTTCCAATGCTAACGGTATCCAGATTCATGATTCGCTTCTCGCAGAACCCTGATAAGCGCTTACCTCGATAATAAGAAAGTCTCTCTTCCAAATCTTTCATCTTCTCCTCGGATTCTCTTTTCTGCTTATCGAGTTCATACTGTAAATTTCTAATCTCATACTTGGCATCACTCAAGTCTGTTTCCAATCCTTTGATTTCATAAAATCTTTTGTCATGCAAATTCTCTTCGAAGTCAAGGATTTCCTCCTTATTCAGTTCCATAGTTTCCGCTTCCTCATCTACGATAATCATCCCAGGATTACCTCTTCTGATTGCCGTAATATAGGAACGCGCCGTTGACTCTGGTTTGTGACAATCCAGCATCAAATGTGCTTTGATATCGTCAAACGATACCGGACCATCATACAACAGTTCATAAATCTCGTTGTAGCTATATACATGCTTCAACTGTTCCACTAATTCCATAATTCATCATCTCCTTTCACCCAAACTGAAATTAGTTGTAATTTATTGCTTACATAAGGTACTTGGAGCCTCAAAAAGCTGATTACTAAATCTGGCGCAAAAAAGTTGCAAATTTTTTAAAATTTCCTGTACTTTATGTTCGGACATTCCGAATTCATGCTTCCGCCACCTACGGAAAATCTGAATTCATGCTTCCGCCACCTACGGAAAATCTGAATTCGAAACTCCGGGCACGCAAAAAGAGCGATGGTCATTCCATCGCCCTTTCGGATAATCTGAATACTTTATTTCATTTTTCTTCTCAAATTGTGTCGGAACACTTCATATCTCGTTCTGCAGAGACTCTGCAAAATCGCCTAAAGTTCTGTTCGGATGATCCAAATAGCGAACTCAATGTTTTAGGCGAATTTTCCAACAATCTAAACGCTTGCCGTGAAAGCCTAGTAAAATCAAGGCTTGCAGCAACTTTACAACTGATCTTCCAACAAGTGGATTTGGTCATAAACTAATAACAGGATACGCATAAAGTTGCATGGCAATTTACGCAAGAAAGACGTTCTCCTATGTCGTCCGCAAAGGGAATTCCCTTCCCCTAAATATGGCAAAAGCACTTCTGGTCCAATGGACCAAAAGTGCTTAACTGTAAATTGAGACAAGTTTTGGTCAAGTTGACCAAAAGTACTTATCTCTTAACCACAAAACACATTAACGCTCCATTAATTTTCTGCTCAAATCTCTTACTTGTCCAATTTGCTTTTCGAACATCACATCCCACAATCCCAAGCACTTTTCTGCTACATCCTGATCTAATCCATTGTCTGAATTAGCAGTTTCATCATATAATGCAATTATGAGTTTTGAAATATCGCTTTCTATTCCCCATTGAGTTGCTAGTTCTTCCAGAGGCGTACTAAGTACATTTTCACACAAAGCAATTATTACTTCAGCATAGTCTTTTACTGAGCATGGATTCTCTTCTAAAAAATGCACAAATGAATAAACCATTCTTTTACTTACCTTTGATTTCATAATTTCCCTTATGAATTCCGAATCACGCCCTACATCAACAAGATTATCATAAAACATACTACCTAATGGCATTTCAACATCAACCTCAGAATTCTTGTACTTCAAAATAATCGCTTTACCTATTTCACGATATTCATCGAATCTAAGATATATGACCGCCATATGTAAAATCGCCTTTACTTGTTCTTCATTCAGTTGCTCCATATTAGACATCACATCTTTAAACTCGTTATACCTAATGTAAAATTCACAAATCGAATATCCACCCATTTGCACAAGTCGCTTATCATTTGTCTCAAAACACCTTTGAATTATCGATAAAACACTCTCTTTATATTTGGAATATAATCTAAAAAACATACCCCTCGAATCATGAAAGCCTGCCATTCTAACATCCGACTCATACACACGAAGTATTCTTTCTTCTGCCCATTCTCTATCAATATTATATATAGGCCATAATGCATAAAAGCAAGCCATTCTAACAGCCTCATCATCATCTAATGTGAGTTTATCTATAACATCTTTAAACTCTACAAACAACGCTTGATTATCCCATAGAAGATGACCTATTACCCTTATTGCATGACCTCTCATACAATTTAAAGATCTGCTTATCAACTCCTCACAATTCAATTCCTTATTATCTTTTATTTCCTTCTCTTCTTCTCCTTCTTCATAGTAAACAGCAATTTCCTTTAATTTCTCTATCACCTCATCAGACCAAGAATAAATCTTTACTTTTTCAATTATTCCGCAAAAATGTAACGCCCTCTGACTTCTCATATCACAAGGAAATTCACTAAACATTTGCTCCCAAAGATTTTTCTCAACTAGTTCAATAGCATCTGAAAACTCAGCACCCGAATACATTGCATCGATATAAGCTGGTACAACATTTTCTTTATTTTCAATGACAATTTTTATCATTTCAACAAGCTCATCTTTCACCGCAGACTGAAAATCTCCTACATACATGCTTAGTGAACTTTCTATAAATCCACCGTCCACTTCTTTCCAGTGTGAGCGATTTCTATCGGCTATTTTATCGTTTGTAACTCAAACTTCCCACACCAATAAGGTGTGATTAACCTTGAAAATTCAATATTTCAGCCAATTAAAAAGGCATAAATACGTTCCTTTGGTATAATAGAATTGTCGAAAAACCAAAATAGAAAAGGGGATTTATGCCATGTCCAGTATATCACAGAACAATAGCAATGAGGTAGCATTACTTGATTGTGTCCAGAAGTTTTTTATCAAGCATCACGTTGGCAGGTTGTTGAAGCAATGCAACGGCACCAAAGAGAAAGGCGTTTCCGCTGTTTCTCTGCTTAAGTATAAGATGGGGAACATTTTCACTGGAAGAAGTATGTATATGCAACAGAAAACAGGTTCCTTCAAAGAAGCGTTTTCCAAGAACACCTTCTATCGTTTTCTGAATTCTACGAAAACCAACTGGCTCCGTTTTACATCACTTCTTGCTGCTGACATCGTGAAGAATGATCTAAAGCACCTTACTGATGACTCCCGTAAGAACGTGTTTATCATCGACGACAGTCTGTTCCATCGTACAAGCTGCAAAAAGACAGAACTGGGATCTAAAGTCTTTGATCATACGGGAATGAACTACAAGAAAGGCTTCCGTATGCTGACCGTAAGCTGGAGCGATGGGAATACGCTGATTCCTGTAAACAGCTGTCTCCTGGCTTCATCCAAAGAGTCGAACATCATCGGCCCTGTGAAGGCATTTGATAAGAGAACTCTTGCCGGAAAGCGTCGTAAGCTTGCACAGACAAAAGCTCCGGAGGCAATGCTTACACTCCTTGATACCGCTGTATCTGCGGGGCTTTCTGCAGAATATGTGCTTTTTGATTCCTGGTTTTCCAATCCTGCACAGATAACTGCGCTTAAGTCTAGAGGAATGGATGTCATTGCCATGATCAAGAAAAGCAGCCGCATCAAGTACACTTATGGTGAGGACCAGCTTAATATCAAGGAAATATATTCCAGGAACAAGAAACGTCGTGGCCGTTCCAGGTATCTTCTTTCTGTTGATGTGATGGTAGGGAAAGAGAATCCCATTCCAGCAAAAATCGTTTGCGTAAGAAACAAGGCCAATCGTAAGGATTGGCTTGCTTTCATATGCACAGATACATCGCTCTCCGAAGAAGAAATCATCCGCATCTATGGCAAACGCTGGAAAATCGAGGTCTTTTTCAAGACCTGCAAGTCTATGCTGAATCTGATTGGTGAATGTCATAGCTTATCTTATGATGCACTGACTGCTCACGTAGCAATCGTGTTTACCAGATACATGTTACTTGCAATGGAGCAGAGACAGAATGAAGATCAACGAACCCTAGGGGAACTGTTCTTTTTTCTGGTAGATGAAATGGCAGATATCACTTTCTACCGTTCACTTAGCATCCTGATGGATGCTTTCATGGCAAGCCTTCAGGAACTTCTGAAGCTTAGTGACGAACAGTTGGCTAGATTTACTGCTGATTTTGAGTCCAGACTGCCGGAATATCTGCGTAATGCACTCCATCCACTGGCTACTGTGGCATAAATCGCTATTTTGTTAGCTGAAATATTGAATTTTCAAGGAACAAGTCCCATTTGGGGTATGGGAAGTCTTAGGTTTGTAATAATTTGTAGCCATTGTTTTTTTCCTATCCTTTTACCAGCAACAGGTGATTTTACCCAACCCGAATGTCCATCTCCATTGATATACCGGTCTGTTTTTCCTTGAAATTTTCTATCAAGCACATTTAATAAATCCCTATACTTGGATGTGAGGCGTTCATGCGTAACGCACTGTAATATATGATACTGAAAATCTCCCCAAAAGCTCCAATATACGCGTGAATATTCTTTTTGTTGATTATACTCTATTCTCCGCTTATACCATTCAGAACTTTGTGGCGAAACATATTTTTCCACTGCTTCAAGAAATGTATTCAGACACTCTTCTGTGCAATATTTAGTATGAACCTTAAGGGCTTTCTTGACTAATTCTAATTGATCCTCTGCTCCACTTGTGCGATCGAATATCTTTTTATCAAAATCTCCCGTTAAATATTCAACAACCTGGTTACTATATGATTCTGGCAGAAACTGCAAACCATGCAAAATTAATTCGTTAAAAATAGCATAATTCCTCCCCATATAAGGAGCATAATATTTCCAAAAATATTCCGCGTCTGTCGCGATTATCGCAACATTAGCCTTTTTCAACAACTCAACAGCCGCTCTTTCCAAACTCCTACGCTGAAAAAAACTTCCCGACCAATCACTAAAATATAATTCATCTGCATCTTGTAACGGAATATATTGTGTCAATTCATCCAATACATACTTAGCCTCTTGCAACAAATATGAATCTGTTATAGCAAGAAGTTCTTCCTCATATCGATACACATTTTTTGCCTTAGATATAATTTTATTTTTTAACCAAAACGATATCAGTCTAATCGTTCTTGATTCGCAATGCTTCATCATTGCTTTAACATCTATATACAGTTCCTGTGACCATACTGGATACTTATTATAAAACAACATTCTTAGTTCAAACAGCTCGTCACTTTCTTCCATGATATCATGCAAAAAGCATCCCATAAATTTTTTATCATCTTCTTCGTTTACAAATGAATGTTTTTTGATAAACGCAATGTCTTCAATATCCAAGTCCGGACTAATACTTTTAAGCAAAACAAAGACAGTACTTTTCTTTTTATCATCAGAAAACCACTGTTCCAAGATTCCGGATTCTCTTAATATAGTAATATACGCATGTCTTCCGCACACAACATTATTTACAAAATAATCACGTTTGCCTTCATCTTTACATTCTCGTTTTACATATTCTACAATCTTCTCATCTGGTTCGGATACTTGTCTCAAAATCTCATAAAATACATATTTTACATAAAATCTTATCTGTAAAGATTCTAATAATTGGATTCCGGCAGATAAAAAATCACCACTATCATAATCAAGCAAATTTTGCAAAAACATTTGAACCTGATAACGTTTACCTGGCGTTTGCTTATTTATTTCTCCTACTATCTGTTCAATTTTATCTCCAGCAAAAAACTGCTCTGTCATCCTATTTGAAATAAAATAATCTAGAATCGATTGATGAACAAATCCAATTTTTTGTCCATCTTTTATAAGCAATTCCGCATATACCAAATAGTCAAGTCCTCTTTCATCTACATTTAAGATTCTTTTTGGAGCGTATAGACGTCCTATTTTATCTAATACATCCACTGTATAATGCACTGTATCTCTAACTACTTTTTCATCTACACCAATGCTGTTACTTTTTTTGCAAATTTGCTGAAACCAAATATCTATCAAATGACTAGTTGTCGTACAATCACCATATGTTGCCTCTTCATCTAGATGTTGCCATATATAGAGATTACTTGGCACTTGTAACAAACGCCTTGTTTTTAACGTTAAGTCCTCATATTTTTTCCCTACAACCCTTTTCACAACATTTTCATCAAAATCTTTTATTACTATTTTTTTCCATTCTACTCGATGAGTATCATCACCTTCTCTTTCAAACAAAGATTTAATATTGTTGTCATTGCGCAAATCATACTCTCTGCACACAAACACTATCACAATTTTCTTTGCTCTCTCATCGTTCAGATACCTAACTTGCCTAATCATTTCCATGCAAACTGCCAATGCTTCGCTTGAATTGGCTTGTGTCCATCTCAATGCATCTAATTGATCCAAAACTAGCACTGCAGTTTTATCTTTAGAAATAGCATTAAGTGCATAAACTATTGAACCTGAAAAACCCAACTCTTGTCCCCAAATTTCGCTATTACCATGAGGAATTCTTCTATCTAGTTTTATCGCAATGTATGGAATGTCCTCTCCCTCACAATAATTCAAAATAGCTTCTGTACATCCACTCTTTCCATATCCTGCATTTCCAGAAATAACAAAAGATTGTTCATCATTTATTGCCTCAATACATTCTCCAAATTCATTTCTGTCAATTAAGCCTTCCTTCAATGGTTTAAAACTGCCTCTGTACTCCCTATTGATTAGTTCAACCTGTGGAATAATACGTTTATCTCCATCCAACATACGCATACGTATGCCCTGTTTTGTAAAATATTCTCTTAACTCTAACGCGGTTATTTCTTTCGCATAGATATCGGAATCAATAACCAATGCGACAAATGCATTGTATACACTCTCTTTATCTGTGGCAAAATAATAACTTATTTCCTGTGATATGCTTTCTTGTAATGTATATTCTGACATTTGTTTAAAACTAGTACGTCGCAAAAAGTCGATACTCTTCGCTACATCTGCAGATTCAGAAACCTCTATCCCCATTCCTTTGCAAAAGTCTTTGTATGAATTCTGAATTTCCTTACCCCCTGATTTTATTTGATACTCATAAAAATCATTCGGATTGTTAGTTGAATTTATTGCACGATTATGCAAATCAACGATATGAGTGCATCCTACTGCACTTACCAACGCCACGTTTCTATCATCGCCTCGTTCTAATTGCTTCTTCCAGTTTTTCAATATATTACGTGATTTCAAATCAGCAATCGACCAATATTCTTTACTTGCATTTCGAACTTTACATTGTTGATGTTCTTTCCTCCCTTCAAAATCAGTAATCAGAATATCAGTTCCGACCTCATCATCTCCAAGTGCTTCTATAACAATACTATAATTAACTTCTCTAAGAACTTTAAGCATCTCATAGATAATACATCTTATTTCATATCTATTACCCATTTTATCCGCTCTTCCACCATTTTCTAACGGCATATTAAAACCTCCTCCCATGGAAAAAAACAATAGAACATTATAAATTCCACTGGTTTTTTATCGCATTTTAATAAAACACTTAATTCCAGTGTTTTGGATTCACTTTTATATAGCTTGGTGTAACAAATATACTACAAACATTACCCTCTTTATTAGTTGGTATTTCTATTACTTGTCCCCCCACTAAACAACACTTTGTATGACTTATTTTAATCTATGAATACGCTCTATTTCTTCTACTGTTAGCAATCATGCCTTTCTGGTTTTATTGTCTTTTACAATATGCGTTGTCCGGTTAAATACACATCTAAAGAAAGCATTATTCTCGCTGACTTATCATAGGAATCAAACATTTAATCTACTTAAGTAACTAATATTTATTTCTTCTGAATATGGTAACTGCATCTCTTCAATCCTTCTATCGGCAAACTGTTACTCCATTGCCTTTCTAATCCTCTCAATAAGCGTAATATCAGCCGGCAACCATTTCACATCCCCCAACTGTTCCTTAGTTAACCATCTTGCATCCTCATGCTCCTTTAACACAAGATCACCTTTCACAATTTCACACCAAAAACAATCCATCGAAAGATGAAAATCCGGATAATCATACTCTATCGTATCAATTAATTCTCCAACTGATATTTCCGTATCAAGTTCTTCCATGATTTCACGCTTCAATGCTTTCTGTGTCGTTTCACCATCTTCTATTTTTCCACCTGGGAACTCCCAACCACCTTTGAAATCACCATAGCCACGTTGAGTTACAAAAATAATTGGTTCTCCTTTTTCGTTAACAGCCTTAATTACCGCTGCAACTACTCTTATTATTTTCATATTACTTTTTCCTCCATTGTGTTTCCACTCTGAAGATAACGCAGGATATCTTCTCGTACAGCGGTGTGCATTCTAAATTTCAGCTTACAAATTGGTTTTAGTATACCTCTGTTATTTTTCTTTTGATCCTCATAAGCATCCACAATATCAAACTCTCCCATATAGAAGAAATTGTTTTCTGCATCTGTTTTCTGAACTAAAAGATGCTTTCTAGACGTATTCAAAACCTTATCCATATACGCGCCATCAAGCTTCTTGTCAATCTGAGAATCCCATCGAAAAATAACGTTGTCTACAAACTCATCTGCATAATCTGGCTTACCATCGACATATTGTTTTTCCTCATCTGTATTTTCTTCTTTATGATATGTAACAAAAATAAATACATCATCACCTAATCGAGACATTCCATACATGGTTGAAGATAAATCCTTACCTGCATCCATAAGTAAACTAACATCTCTTCTTGAGTACTTCTCATAAAGAACAAATGGGCACTCCTGTCTATATGGCTTTGAATACTTATCCTTATATCTTGCCAAACCAACAGCAACAATGTCTCTAACCTGATCATAAAAATCCTTATGCGCCAAGCGTTCTGCATAGCTCAAAATTCTTTTTAGATAACCAGCCCCATCTGCTTCTAATATATCGATATGACAGAACCTCTCTCGTTCCGCACTATTAGTAACAAATTCTCCTTTAAGGACATCACAAGCAGCATCAATCTTCTGATTTGTTATCTCATAACCATAACGTTCTTTGCAATTATTAATTACTTCTGAATAAGTAATACGATTCTTCTCCAAAAACAATCTCAAAATTTCTAATTCATCTGGTCTTACACCACTCAATATTGTTTTTGATAAATACTCGAGAGTCAATTTTTCTTGGTATGTTAGATGAAACAATTTATCTGTTTTTTCCATCTGCTCTACAAATGAATAGTAAGTTTTGTACTCTCTAATTATTACAAGTGGATCTATTTCATCGTTTTCATAAAAGTCGATGAGCATTGGACGTCTTCCAAGTCTGTTTTTAAGATTAATATATCCTTCCTTTATCAGTTCCTTAAATGTGCTTGGCTTGATACAATCAATTGCATGGAAAATCTTGCCTTTTGATATTTCATCAAAATGAATAGTAGATGCTCCAGGAATCGTGCTATTTCCACTAATAACGTATTTTCTAATTACATCAGCATTGTAAGTACGATCTCCTGACAGTGCCACAGGAATCATAAAGTTATTGTCGTAATTACCAATGAAATCCAGAATAACAACATACTCCTTACCATCAGCTTTACGCAATCCTCTTCCTAATTGTTGTATAAAAACAATCGGAGATTGTGTAGGACGCAACATAATAACCTGATTAACCTCAACAATATCAATGCCTTCGTTTAAAATGTCTACCGAAAAAATATAATCTAAAGGTTGTAACTCATCAGTTGCATCTTCTTCCTTCATTGCTAAGCGTTCAAACGCAGTTTCTCTAAGCCGCTGCGGTGTCTCATTTCTAAGCGCAAGTGTTCTATAGCCTCGCTCATTAAACATCTGGGATAATGTCTCACATTCTTTATTTCTACTACAGAAAATCAGTCCTTTAACTCGATCTCCGCTGTATCCATAATACTGTGCTTGTTCAATCACATGATCCACGCGTTCTTCACTTGTAAGTTGATTAAAATCCTTCTCTGTAAGAGTCCTGCTTCTGAAAACTTTATCATCCACCAGTGCAATGTCGCTGATTCCAAAATAATGGAATGGACATAACAAGTTATCTTCCATCGCTTTCTGTAAACGAATTTCATGTGCTATTTGATGATGAAAAAGTTCATAAACATTTCGACCTGCAATATAATCATCTCGCTTATCTGGAGTCGCTGTCATGCCCAAAAATAACTTTGGTTTGAAATACTCCATGACTTTCTGATATGTATTCGCTGGACTATGATGTGCCTCATCCAAGATAATACAGTCAAAAGCATCCTTCTCATATTGGAACAAATGCTCATCCCTATTTAGTGTCTCAACCATTGCAAATACAAAGTCACAATCATATTCGTGTTTTCCGTCTCCTACAATTCCCATTGAAACAGAATTGTTAAATACTCTCTCGAATGATTTCTTCGCCTGCTTCGCCAATTGAGCTCTATGAACAATAAATAAAACTCTTTTAAATCCTAATTCCCGCATTGCAAATGCAGATGCATATGTTTTTCCTGTTCCTGTAGCCGAAATCAATAAAGCTCTTTCTTCACCTCTTTCAATTATGCTTCGAAGATTAACTATAAACTCTTCCTGCATTGAATTAGGTTTTAAAGTATATTTTTCAAAAGAAGGAATCGCATCCTTTTTTGCTTCTTCACGCTGATGCTTGATTATTTCATATCGTGCTTTGTAAATTTCAAAGAACATTTCGAAATCTAAGGCATACCTTGAGCACCAAAGGTCATTGAATTCTTTTACAATTTCACTTGCGACTTCTCCCTGTTCAGTAGATATAATTTTCGTATTCCACTCAATATTGCTTGTAAGCGCAGCACTTGTCATATTGGAACTACCAAGGATAATCCGATAGACCTCTTCTTTCTTGAAAATGTATCCTTTTGTATGGAATCCATTATCTGCAGCTTCCACATCATACATTTTCAAAGTGATATTACTAAGCTCATTCAGCTTCGCTAATGCTCTGGGTTCACTGAAATCCAAATAATTGGTTGTTAGGATTTCACCCGGAATTCCTTTTCGTTCCAGTTCCTTCAATGTCTGTAAAAGAGGTGTGATTCCTCCCATTGTTATGAAAGCCACACTGATCTGAAATTTCTCACATCTTAGTAATTCTTCTTCAATGGAAGATATAACCTTTTTTCCATCTTCTGGATTATTTGACACGAAACTTGGTTTATACTCAAGATTTGAAGCAAGTGCTCCATTAATATAGGCTGTTTCAAAACCTTGTCTTAATTCTTTCATTGTTTCATTTTTCAAGACATCCCCTCCTCATATCTAACGATTACCTTCCCAGTAAATCTTTTCCTTAAAAGCACCCCGTTTATCTCTCTTTCTATTTCGAACTTGTATTAATTCATCTATTGAATGTCCCCTTGCTTCGCAAATTGCCAATAACACCTCTAATACATCTGCCATTTCTTCAATTGACTTATCTGCCTGATACTCCTGAACTTCCTCACTTAGTTTAATATCAAGTTCGTCTAAGTATTCTTCGTCATCCAAAATTCTTGTAATAGGTGTCTTTCCATCCTCTTTGATAATTTCCGGAATCTTATCTCTAACAAGTTTTCCCATCTTTACGCTCCCCATCTATTAACCCATTTCTTATATCCTGCATTCTGTGCAGACATATAAAGAGGCTCTAATATTCTAAAAATACCTTCTTTGTACTCATCTTCTCCAATATTCATTGTATACAATTCAACCCTTGTAGTTGTGTCATTAAGATTATAGTTTAAAAATGAATCTAATAATTTCTTAATCTGCTTATTCTCTTCTGCTAGTCCAATCGCAACATGATGCTGATGCGCCATCAATTTCAAATCCACATTCAAGTCTGGCAAATTATTGCTCTTATCCAAATTTACTTTTTTAAAAGTCGGAGTAAGATTCCATATCTCATCACTTGCAATAAAGGCCCACGGAATAAAATGATCAATTTCCAATTTACCAAAAGACTCAAACCCTTCTTGATTCAGAATTTTTCCGGTATAGCAATCCTTTATTTCAGTTCTAGAAGTAACCGCCTTCCAGAAAACTTTTGCTTGCTTGAGATTACGCTTTTGGGGAGGCATGATCTTGTTAGGAATACCTGGTATAGTCGGATTACGACGTTGTAAATATTCAATAAGATTATACTGTACCCATCCTTCAAGAATCTCCCTGTTTTCGGAAAGATACTTGAACCAATCATCTTCCAGCATAATCTCAGTGTCATATTGCATATAGGCACTATAATAATATAACAGTCTACGTTGTTGATTCAGTTCATGAATCCGTTCTTCTTTTCTTGAAGAAATCTTTGATAAAGTCGTATCATGCAAGAAACAAGATTGAATGCAATATGGCACATCATTAATCAGATTGCTTCGCAATTTAGTAATGTCCTTATGGCGATAATCCAAGAGCATTTCATATATCTTATCTATCTTCTCTGAAGGTTTCATTTTAGTCTGTTCAGCAATAATCCTTACAATCCGTTCCAAACTGTCATTGGGTCCTAAATTTAGATGATATTCATTAACCATGAAATAGGCATCTGCCATCATATGACAAATAAGCTCATTATAGGTAATATTCTGCTTACCGTCCTTCACCTTCTTCAGAATTGCTTTAAACCAAAAGAGTTTATAGCACTCTGATTTGTCATCAAAGATGCGCTGTAGATCTTCTATATTAAGTTTTTCTGATTCAGGTAATTGAATTCCCATTTTCATTTCCCCTATAACTGATCGTATTTATCCGATTTCCCCTTTGCCTTTTCAACAGGATACTTTGCCTCATTCTGTGCCATCTTCATGTTCACAATATCGTCTGCATCAAGGCCTAGCTTATCCAACAGATTTTGACTATATACCATGACATCCGCTAACTCTTCTTTAATATGCTGCAAGTCATACTCTTCATCCGACCATTGAAAACACTCCAATAATTCTGCAGCTTCAATGACAATTGATTTTGCCAAATTTGCTGGTGAATGGAATTGATCCCAATCACGATCCTCTGTGAATTTCCTAATTCTATCTATTGTTTCTTGTTTCATGTTTACTCCATTTCTATATACTGACTCAAATATTCTCTTAAGTCATGATCACACACATAAAGATATGTTCCTTTAATTCCACGTGTCATTAAGACATAATAGACATTTGTTATGTACTCCAAAAGCTCTTCATATCCAGCTGTTCTCTTACCGTTTTTGTCAAAATAACTCTCTGGATGTACTACAATTTTTCCTGTTGCTTTGTCATATCCGATATCTTTACCTATAATTACAAATGCATAGTTTAAATCGTATCCCTGAATTGAATGAATGCACCCCACTTCATTGATTGCTTCTGGCGTGTGGACCCAGCCTTCCGTACAATGGTTCCACATCCGCTTTACGCCTTGAATTTCTATATCCTTTAGCGTCTGATCTTTCTTACTTATCCAAGGCCATGCATAACCTGCAAGCATTCGCGATAACCCGGTTTCAGCTTCCTTTTCATACATATCCTTTTCAAACTTACCGAAATCAGAATACATTCTAAAACTATATTTATCTGAAACATATTTGTGAGAACATTTTCCCGAAAGTATACTTTTGACAAAGTCTATATAATCATTTCCACCTTGCACTCTCATTTGCGTCAATAAAGTAAAATATGCTATCGTTCTCTTTTGAAAAGACTCTTCCATTTTCTTATCAAATCTCTCAAAATCAATTCCTGATGGTCCCACCACTTGCATGTTATCATAAAACAGAACAGCACAATTCGATTGTTTTAGAACCCAATCAAGCTCATCTGCTTCTGTTGTAAGGCCAAGTTTTTCACAATTTTGTTTGAACGTTCCCATATAAGAAATATTCTTATACTGATGCAGCCTATGTGCTTCATCAACAATCAAAATGTCATATTTCTTTTTTGTAACATCCGATGGTGAAATAACTTGTGATGGTGTAAGACCATAAATACTCTTGAAAATCATTTTCATAGTTTTTCGAAGTGACGTCTGTGGAACAACAAATCCTATTTCCTTTCCCGCATATTCTTCACTATCGGCAAGATATTTCATAAGGTATACAGCAACAATAGTTTTTCCACTTCCTGGCATTCCATTTACTACCACTCGATTAACCGAACCATCTTTTATTTTTAGAAGGATTTCTTCTACAGCTTTTTGTTGGCTATCATTTAATTCCTTATATGGTGAGTACTTAAACAAATCTGAATTCTCGATTTCTTCAAGAGAATGTTTCACTAATTTTTCTTTCTGCAGTTTTTTCCAAAGTACTTCGAATTTTTCATCATACTCCTTCTTTTGATAGTACTGTTTGTCAGCTATTCCAGAATTCTTATTTGTAACTTGAAATAGTTCATCCGCAACAATATACTGAATCAGCTTCGATTCATAATCAAATGTTACCGACTGATTAAATAACTTAGAATATATGAAATGCACTCTGTCAAAAATCCGTTTTTCTTCAACCGTTGCATGCTGTGTCATTCTAGTTTTTGCATGAGTCGATTCTCCAATGTATGCCTGTTTTCCATTTTCCAAAATGTAAAGCAGTGGCCAATTATCCAAATATTCTTCATTACTATATTGACTATCTTTAAAATTTCCTTCTATGATTTTAAACATACTTTAATCCCTTTTCCTTGCTTTTCTTGGATCTCCTGGTTTTTCTGCATCAATTGGCAAAAACCATCTGTTACCAATTAACTCTGCTCCTGGTACACGTCCTTCTTTACAAAAGATTGCCACTCTTCTTTGCGAGATTCCCCATTCTTCCGCTTTGACTGATGATGGTACAAAGTTCATACATTCCCTCCATATATAAAACAACAATACACTACTTTTAGTATATTCCTTATCGCGAATAGTTTCAATGTTTTTTATTCTTTGTCGCGAACATTTTTTGTTGTGTAGTAATCAACCGCTTAAGGATAAGCGTGTTTCATTCACTTTTATTCAGTTTAATTATCGCCATGCCACACCCTTTTTTCATCATCCATAACATACTAACAAAAATCGAAAGGTGTACAAAAGGTGTATTTTCAAATCCCAAAGTCCCACAGCCATTGATTTACCTAGGTTCCTGGAAAAATCACCAGATGTTGCCGTGGCAGATGAAAAGTACTTTTATCATTATATTTTTCCTCCTGAAATGCCTCGTTTTGCCCTATTTTACGCACTTTTTTGGATTTCTTCAAGAGTTACAGTTTTCCGAAAACTGTAGCAAAAGTGGCAAAATACGGCAGTTTGAGACCAAGTGTAGTAGTTTTTTGTAGTCAATTGGTAGTCGATTTAGGGGGATGCAGACCACTGGGATTTTTGAACCTTTTAACGATTTCTCCCTTTAAGGGGGTGCATTTTCAACATTTAAAAGATTAACACTCAAACTCTTTTAACTCGTCAAGCGGTTCTCTTGAAGTATCAATTTTCATATTTTCCTTCAACCAATCCGCTTTACTGTAACCTGTTCCCGTCAATTCAAATATTTCTCCTTTATAGCCTACGGCTTTAACCCAGCCCCATTCTACAAGTCGATCTAACGCCTCTGTCCATCTTGCTGATTCCCTTTTTGAGTCATCAGCCATAAACTGCTTACCCGATGTAAAAATCTGAGCAGGTGAACTAAGGGTCTGTATCTTTAGGATTTGACCATCACCATCAGCTGCATAAACTAATAGAAATGCTGAGTCTACGGGAATATTACCCACATCATCTTGTCCTACAACTGGTTGATTTCCCTCTGGCTTTCCAAGAATTAATGTCTCATTTTCAACCCTAAACAATTTATCAATATCTTCACTCGTTACAGTGGGAATTCCATCCCATGTTAACTGATTATTCTCTATATCAGTAAGTCTACTGCCGAATTGAGAAAGCATCTCTTTCATATCTTCTAATATTTTTTGTTGATGCTCTCCCTGTTTAGAATTGATTTTATTCCTTCCTTCTGCTTCTTCATTGATCATATCTACTATGTCTCGATACCGAACCCAGCCAGCATTATCATCAGCATAATCAATGGCTTTCATAAACGTCGCTGATGCCGCATACTTTAAACTATTTAAATCTGTGAAGAAATCAACAGTGTTTTTATCGTTTTTTACCTTTGTTCTGAAAGCATCGAGTTTTCTCATTTTTTCATATTTGTCATCTCCTGTATCCTTTTCACTTTCAACAATAGCCGATGACTCCTTAATCAATACAAGGGCTGGTATTCCCTTAGTTTTTGCATAGTTATATTCTTTCTCTGTATAACTTACACCTATTTCTTCATCGATTGATCCATATCGAGCTCCAATAACAAGAAGATAAAAATCACATTCGTCGATCATCTTTGTTATAACATTCCATTGACTTGTAGGCGCAGCATGAAACTGCTCCATTCCTACAGGGATGAAATTATTCTCTAATGCTACGCCTACCAATGCCTGTCGTTCACTTTTAAGATCCTCATAAGTTGAACTTATAAAAATTGAAAATTTTCGTCTATTCGCCATATCAATATTCTCCTCATATATTTGTGTTCTATTACTTTACATTACGTTCAATTGCATAGAAAATCGGAATTACCAACTCTACAAGCATCGATTTATCTCAATTATACTATTTTTCTCGTTTCCGCACAATTCCCGAGCACAAAATAACGCCCAAGGTCTCCCCTGAGCGTTTTCATTTCCCTTATACCACTTTAAACATATTCTGTCTCATCGTCTTTTTGCCCTCCGCCTTATCTACCTCTTTCCTTACCTGCTCCAGTTCTTCCATGCGAATCATCTCGTTCTTCGCATCATCCAAACCAAGGTGCGTGTAAGTATTCATGGTCACCCCGATATCCGAATGCCCCATCAGATACTGCAGCGTCTTTGGATTCATTCCAGCTTTCGCCTGATTGCTACAGTAAGTATGTCTGCAAATGTGAGGCGTAATCTTCGGAATTTCCTCTTTGTAAATACTATTGTACTTTTCACAGATGTGTTCAAAATACTTCTGCCAGTGTAATGCAACCATCGGCATACCATTTTTGTCCAAATACAAGAATCCGCTATACTTGCCCACCTTTGGCTCTTTCTTCGGTGCTTCGCGATTCTCTAAAATCGTTTGGAAACATTCGTACACATCCTGTGTCATCGGTAATACACGCTTACCAGCGTTTGTCTTCGTCGTCTCAATGACATATTCCATATCCGAAAGTCGCTGCAATTGATGATTGATATCTATGGTTCGTTCTTCCATATCTATGTCATGAATCGTCAAACCACAGAATTCCGAAATTCTCATTCCAGTTTTAAATAAGATGTAAATACCTTCGTAATACTTTGAAAAATGCGGATCGTCTTTTACAAACTTCAGAAACATTCTTTCCTGCTTTTTTGTAATTGCTTCCCTGCGAATGGAATCGTTAATAATGATTTTTGACAGCTGAAATTCAAACGGATTCTTCAGCAATACATCATCATCTACAGCCATTTGAAATGCCGGACGAAGCACTCCACGAATTGTATGAATGGAACTATAACCACGTCCATTCTTCTGCAGTTGAATCAGCACAATTTCGCATCTGAGATACGGATATCACTAATCTTACGACTGCCGAACGCGTCCTTCTTCAGCATATTCACTACGGTCTTATAGCCAGCACGGGTTGATTTGCGCACACCGGTTTTCATACCGACATAACGTTCTACCAAATCTAAAACCGTATAACTGCTTTCAGAATATCTTCCAAACAGTAGCTGTTTTCTCTGCAAATCTTCAATCTGTACTCGAAGTGCAACACAATCTTGCTTTCCATACGGAAGCTTATCATTCTCCTCCAATTTCCAACTATAGAGTGATGGCATGGTAATCACCTCAAAATTCTACATTTTATACATGAATCGGCAGATTAATAGAATTTGCAAAATTGTTAAATGCAGTTTTTACATTATCCAACTGTTCTGGAACTGCTTCCTTAACAGCTTCAATTGTAGAGTCAGCAAATTCTTGTGCTTTTTCATTGATTGTATCAGCATGCTCTGCTCCAAATTCCACTGCAGTAGCATATACTTCTGACGCAATCACGCAACCAACAACACCACCTACAATCGAACCCGTAACGCCACCTACGGCTGCTCCTACAGCTGTACCAGCCGGTCCCGCTACGGTTCCCACTACAGCGCCCACTTTAATTCCAATACTTGCACCTACAGCAGCTCCTTTTATGCCACCTGCAATGGCAGTAGCATTTTCTCCAAGATCATAGGCCAATTCGCTTCCTGAAATTTCGCCTTGCGCAAAATCAGAAATAGAATTATAAGACTCAACCGCAAAAGATGCGGCAGCGGCTGGCAAACAAGATCCACCAACTGTTCTTATCAATTGACTTGACGATGCTCTCATTGTTTGTGATACTGCAGTGCTTATAAATTGTGTTCCATATCCAAATGCTCCCGCAGCTGCGGTCTCTGATGCAATATCTTTGACCATTTCTTCAGCTGTAATCTCTCCATCCAGATATGCAGAAACATTATCTACTGTTGAAACAGTAAACGTAATTCCTGCAGCAAGTGCTCCACTTTTTAAACCTTCTGCATTACTCAGTTTTACTGTTTCTGTTGCAAAAATTTTTGCAGCAGCACTCTTAGGATGAAGTCTGGCATACATCGCCTCTCCTGTTGTTGTATTACTCTGCTCAACCATTTCATCTATTTTATTTAATTTGTCAATCTTTTTCTGAATCCCTTCAGCAACATCTGTTTTCCCATCTGCCTTCACTCGTTCAAGCTGTTTTTCCAAATCTGAAATTTTTTCTGGTATTGCAGCTTTGACATCATCATAATAGTCTTTAGGACATTCAAGTTTATCTACATGTTCACCATCTAGATATTTTTCAAAGTCTTTAGACATCATTTTAGAAAGCCAGTCTTTTCCATTTTTGCCAACAAATTTTGTCTGAATTCGTTCGACTATTTGACCATCACTGTTCATTCTAACTTTATCAACATACTGATCATTCCTTGGAAATAATTCTGGTAAATCATCTGCACGATAAGTCGTCAAATCTGATCCCTGTGCTCTTGCTGCAAGATTCTCCTTATAAGTCGATAGAATCTCTGCTGAAAATCCAGATTGTTGTTTTAAATTCTGATAATAATAGTCTGATGTTGGATCTAATTTCCACTTACTCAAATCAGTTAATCCCATGGTTTTAAAACCATTTCGCTCAACACCATATAGCATTTCTTTAGTAGAATCCATAATCGTAGGATGCAATGACGCAATCACTGCGGAATCTTCTATTCCCAACATTTTTTGTAGATTATAATCTACAGATGAATCTATGTTTTGATAACTTCCATCTATAGATTTAGTGCTTGTTTCAAATCCCTTATTAAGTGTTCTTAGATGACTTGTAAGTTCAACTTTTTCAACATTAATCCCACTTGCTTCAATAGTATCTATTCGCACGTCGATTCCTCCTTGGTCCAAGATAAGATATAGCAGACTTCTTCTAAATCTTTCGATTTCATATTAAGAACTTTAGCTGATACTACTTTTCTTAACATATCTGGAGATACTATTTGCGCCAATCGTTTATCATCAATTGCTAATGCTTCTTTTAATATCATTTGCAGTTTTGGCAATTCAGTTTCTTTCCAAGAAAGATGACCATTAAACAATAAATAATCTTCAAACACAGAAGATATTATACGTCTAGTACTTCTTGTCAGATCCAAAACTTTGAGTGCTGCAAATATAGTATCACGTTCTAATGCCCTACCTTCAATCCAGGGTTGCATTAAAACTTTAATTACTTTTGTTCGCGCATCCTTAGCAGTTCCTACTTTAGGAAGATTTTCCGGTTCGTATGGAGTTTCCTTAACATCCGCTTTATCTATTAGTGTAAGAATTGGACTTACCCAATCGTTTTGATAAACAACGGCCACTCCACTTGGAAGCTTTGCAATTTCATTTACTTGATTTTCAGTTAAACCCATAGAACGACCTACAGCATCTCTATCGTTAGCCTCTGGCGTGCGTAATACAATTTTTGTGTTTGTATTTTTTATAGCTGCTATATCGACAGAAGATGGAGATTGGTCTACAATAATGAATCCTTCGCCATATGTGCGAATTTCAGCAATTGTCTGCGTGAGCATTTCTACGGATTTGCCTACTAGCTCAGAAGAACCTCCACTGGTATTTTTCAACAGATTGTGTGCTTCTTCTAAAACAGTTATATGTTTTAAACCACTATTATTTTCCTTTTTTCGATCCACACGGTATTCATTTAAAATATAAACCATAAGCCCCATAATCAAAGCTTTTGTTTCATTTGACTTCACTCTGCTGATATCAAGAATGCAATTTTCATCGAACAATTGCTCATATGGTGTTTGTTCTCTTGTAAAAATAAATTTATTTAATCCTACAGTTAGCGATTTAACTCTAGTAACTAATGCACCTCTATAATTAGACTTAATGTCTGATGCATAATCTGATTCTTCAATCAAATCGTTCAATTTTTCTACTAAGACCTCAAAATCCGGATATTCAATTTCATCACCATCGAAAATTGATGATCCCAAATCCCATCCAACTTCTTCGTACGATTTTAAAATAGCATCCTTGAAGAAAGCTGGCATAGCATCATACATCGGCCAACACACACTAAAAATCTCAACAAGACCATCCACATGCTCTAACACATGAATAGATTCCGGGAATTTAAATGGATTAATATTTATCAGGCGCGCCACATTGGGATTCGTAGAAAAAACGTTTACATCGTCCCAATTACCAAAAACATCTTTATACTCACCTTTTGCAGGTTCAATAACCAAAAATGGAATTTGATCCTGGTGTAATTCAGAGAGAATTTGATATACCGTATTACTCTTTCCTGATCCAGTGGACCCAGTAATAAATGTGTGCATATTCAAACTCTTGTTATCCAATTCTACAATCTTATTTGTAATCTGCCCCAAATCGAACACTTTTCCCAAAGTCATTCTGTCTTCTGGATTATCTTTGTCATCCTTTCTGAATAAACGATACGTATTGACTTCTTTACCAAATTCAGCATGTTCTATTACTGGCAAGCCGGAAATAGTCGCTCTTGGTAAACCCAAATGAATTCCCAATTCTTTTCCGCTAATAGCAGTTGATGCATCAGTAAGTACACAATAATCATCTTTATATCCATAGCAAAACTTTGGATGAATGAATCTCGATAAATATGTTGTTAAATCTGTGAACTTTCCTGCCAAATGAGGATTATTGTTTCTCCATGAATTAATTGCAGACACTTCACGTCCAGAATTTTCTCCATTCATTAATGAACGATAATTACTAGCGGCTATTTCAGCTGCTGACATATCATCAGAAACAAAGTATCCCGCAACGTGCCACATGCCATAACTATCATATTCATTTGTTCTTTTCAACAATTCATCCAACAGCTGCAATAAATCCGTAACTGCTTTATTCTCTGTTGTTGTTGAAGTACTTGTTGATTTAGATGTAGAAATTTGTTCGTTTGGCGCTAACGAATTAATGAAACCACTTAACTGTCCTGCAACCTGTCCTCCAACCATTGCTCCACCAGTCATTCCAACAGCCACATTTCCTGCCCCCAGTGCTGCACCACCCACTGCACCAATTAACGAAACAGCTGCACCACCAATCATAGCTGCTTTCTGCTTTCCATCCATCTCAGAAAATGATTTACTATGAGAAGATGATGTTGTATCGTTTTCACTAAATTGTATTTTCTGCAATGGAGACAGTTTCGTATATAAATCCTGATATCCTTTTCGTAAAATCTGAATGTCTTGTGAAGACTGATTTTCCGCAACAATGATTCCAATGTACTGTCTTCCTTGCATTGCCAATGCCAGTTTTTCCAAACCTTGTACAAACTGCTCATTGGATTGGTCTTTGCCAGATTTACTATTTCCAACCACACTAACAGATGCAACATTTTGTTGCCCAAGAATCTTTCTTGATAATTCAGCAATCTGGAATCTATTCTCATTCTTAATTTTAATTCCAGGAAAATGTCCAACCAACGTATGCTTAAGTGTATCTCCTAATGTAACAGTGGAACGTTTCATCGTTTCATCTGTCTCGTCATTACGGACTCCTACATAAAAATCTGTTCTCTTTCCATCAGAATCCATAATAATAAACGCTGTTGCCTTGTATGTAGATAATGTATTAAAGACCGTAGTAAATTTATCTGTTGCAGATTCACCTTTTTGATATACCATCTCCGTAATTTTATATAATCTTACGTTGTCAATCAGATCTTCTTCTAAAGGCATCAGATTCTGAACTGGTGCTATAGCCATTTCTTCCAATCGTGCAAGATAATTCTTTCTAATACCTTCTTCGATTATTTCTAAACGATTTTCTAACGTCATATCCTGAACGATTATTTCATTGTTTGTTTGAAACTTTTGTAATTCATTCATAATCATTAACCTCTCTCAATAACTCTTAACTGGTCCTGAAAACCAACTAACCAATCGTTATCTTCTTGTAATTTCTGTTCGTCGTCAGAAAGTTGTGCGGAAACGGTTTCCTTTACTGCTGTACGTTCTTTTATTAATTCCTCTAATTGCAATTTGTACTGATCAGCAAGTTCTGTGATGTAAGTTTTCAAAATCATATCGTTCTCTTGTATTATCTCAAGTGCTATTGGTTCTGCTATTGAAATAGCGTAATCACGCCATTCCTGACAATCAAACGTAATTTCCAATACCTGTTCAACTTCTTTATCACTTGAGGATTTAAAGAAAAGACCAAACAAATCTTCTTTCGGCGTAACATACTTTTCTTCTTTCATATCAAGCAATTGACTTGAAATCATAGGTAAATATTTATAACTGTTATTTTTCACACATGAAATACTTGGCATAAAGCCTGCCCCATAACGTGCACCTTCATACCAACTCTTATACTCTGATTCAACTGCCACTTGCATATCATTAAATATTGCATCTATTCTTCGGCAAAACTCCTGATATAATTTCTGCAACTGGTTATCTAAATCCTGGGCCAAATTTTTGGCCTCATATTCTTTGTTGATCTTAGTCTTCTTATTTTTCCAACTCTGAATAGAATTCAAAAAAGTAGCTTTTGTAATGTGCATCTCTGTCGAAACATCGATATTATCTCTATTAACAAAAAGCCCTAACGCTTCCTTTAATCTTTTGATAACATCTTCCAACAAATCAATTTGTGTATGAATTTCTCTGTTAGAAATCATGCTTTCTTCGTTTTCTTTTTCTAATACATTTGAAATTTGTTTTTCTTGCTCTTGTAATAATTTCAATGCATCATATATATAATCTGTCACCGGATAAGTTTCCAAATAACGCTTAACACCAGCACTGTCAACTTCCGTAATCAATTGAGGCTTTTCAATTCCCAAGTCTTTAATCGTTCGTTCAATACTTGCAACATTTAAGGGTGAAAGAATCAGGAAAAACATCTGATTATGTTGTACATCTTTTCGGTTAAAGAAATATTTCAAATTTCTCTTCAGTTTAGGCAGTGTATTTTCGTCAATCCAAAAAATAATTGGCGTATGAAACAAAGATGTTTTTTCAAGCTCGCATACATCGTCAATATTTTCAATGGATACTTCATATTTTACCGTTAACTCATGAGCACCTGATGGGCCATTCAATAACACACAGACATAATCTCCCTCAAAAAGTTCTTTATTTTCTTCTTTAAATGCCGTAAAGTCAAATTTACGATTTGGATTTTCCTCAAACCACTTTAACAACTCATCTATCTTTTCTGTCTTAGATAATCTGCAATCCAATTCATTTTTATGGAATAAACGAACCATGTTGCTGGTCACACCCGCATCTGCTAATGCCACTTCCAGATCTTCATATTCCAGTTTTGTTCCTGAAAATTCCAGTTCAAAATCGTATCCATTCATTTCATCATAAAAAATAGATGGAATTCTTCTTACCCAGTTTTGGAGAGTCTCTTGTTGATATTTTTCCACAAGACTATTGATTCTTGGTTCTTGTCCATTAAATGTAATTTTAGTTTCCAATAAATATGGATTATAACTCAGCTCCACTTTTACCATATAGGCTTCCTCCCAACACTTAAATTTTCCGTTTTATTTCTTAACGTATTTTATCTCAATATCATATCCAAGCTGTTCCAGCATACTCACAAACGTCTTATTCACAACGCCGTCTGGTTTCTTAATCACACGATTTAAGTATGGTGCTGATGTTCCTACCTTTTCAGCCAGCTGCGCTTGCGTAATCCCGTTTTCCATACATTTTACTTTTACGTCAATTTCTATATTGTTTTTAAGCATACGACCTCCGCCAATCAAACAATTGCACTAATAAGATAATTTATTATATCACTTTAGCATAATAAAATCTATATATCCGCAACTAGATTCTTCGTTGCTGTCTAAAGGTGATGATATATCACATCACCACTTTTCGTTCTGTGTATGCTATTCATATCTTTCAGCCTATGACTGCACGTAACGTGCAGTCAATAACCCTCGCCAGTTTCTCTTCTATTGTTATTTTTCTGAAATCAATACTTCTATCTTTTTAATGTTGGTTTGCAGTTGCTGCAATTCCATCTGCATGTCTTTCAGCCTTTCAACCATAGCTATCAGCAGTAACATTGGTAATATGGTACTCTGCTAAAAAATCTCTCAGATTCTTCATAGCTTCCAAATTGTCTGACATGATTACATTGACGTAAGTTCTGTCCTTGGAAAGCTTGTCATTCATAAAGCATGCAAGAGAACAACCGACACCGCCAGCAACTGCAACAATCAGCATGGTCAGTATGTTATCGGAAGTCACCACATTTCGCATAATCCAGAAATAAATAAAGTCGGAAAGTATCACCGCAATTCCTGCAAGTACCCACCGACTTCTCTGAATCATAATTGTTTTTGTTGTATTAATGGCATTGTCTATCACTTTGGCGATAAACAAGATTTCCAGATAGATAATGCTGTGCATTTCTTTTCACTCCCTTCAAATAGAAAAAGCCGCAGAGTTTTATGCTCTACGACCATCACATATTTCTATTTACCTTTGTTTTTATCGACTGAAATAGTTTATAAAAAGCGATATTTACCCTTTCCATGTCCACTTACAGGAACAATTATATTACTATCAAGTAATAATTTTATCAACTTAGATGCCCCTGAAGCTTTCAAACCAGTAATCTCTTCTATAACAGTTCTTCCAAAATATTCTTTTGTTCCACATTTCAAAAAAATGTTAATTGTGTGATTTATTGTTTTTTCCGAAATTCTATCCGAAAAACTCATTATTTTATTTCGAATATCCACTTTTACACTTTCAATGTCCACTTTCTCACTTTCAATGTCCACTTTTTTATTGAAAGATCTACTAATATGCATTGATCGATTATGAAGCTCATTTCTTTCGTCTAACAATAGATTTCTTAAAAACACTTCCAAGTATTCCGTTGTTTCATGAATGCCATTTTTTAAATCGTTATAGTTAGCTCGTACAAGTGCATTTCTAAAATACCAGGCATTTTCTGCAAAAATATCATTCGTCGCATCAAAACCAAGTGTACGCAGATACTTAATAAAGAAAACTGCCGTTGTTCTCGTATTTCCTTCACCGAATATATGAATCTGCCATAGTCTTGACACGAATATTGCAAGATGATGAATAATTTCATCCATTGTTAAATTTCTGTAACTGAATTTCTTTTCTTCCGAAAAATCATACTCTAAAGTAGCTCGAAGTTCTGATGCGCTTCCATAAAGAACTGTTGCACCATCAAGTACCCATTCTTTTTTTGTAATATTGTAATCTCTAATTTTTCCAGCGTGTCCATATATTCCAGTAAATAATTTCTTATGAATGGAAATATATTCATTTGGAGTAAAGCTAAATGCCTTTTCCGAAAGACTTTTTGCTATCCTAACCGCTACCTTATCCGCTTCTTCTGTACGTTCATCATCTCCAGACTTTGGATTTTCTTCGTAATAGCTATTAAGAAGCTCCTGCGCCTCATCAATAGAAATATCACCCTCAATATTTTTAATGGCAGTATCTATCAAATACTTTGATGTTTTTAATCCGTCAACCGCCTGAAGACCAATTGCTGTATGCCAGGCATATCCTTTGTCACGTTTATTCGGTTCTGATTGTCGTATATACTCTTTAAAAGGATCTTTATACATATAATCATCTCTCTTTTTTATTTCTGTTTCCCTGATAATGATAACATAAGGAATGTTTTTTTTCAATCTGGCTCAGAAGCACTCGTTTATTTCATTACCATCAACAGAAGATCATTAATATCCTCCGTTGGTTTACCGAGTGCCATACACTTGTTTCTGAAATTCATCCGTGCTTTTATCAAAAGCTTCACTTCTGCAGGATTTAATTCCACATATACTTTATTCTTCTTTTTTCTGCCAAACATATGCTGCACCGCCTTTTTCTTTTATTGTAAAAGTTGAGATTTGCGGGTGCAAATGTGCGATTTATCGTTCCATTTCCCTGCCCTTCTGCTTCACTTCCATCACAGCTCCACATGCCTTCTCATACTCTTTTTCCGTAATAAGCCCTGCCTTATAATCCATATAGTTTGCTGCCGCCTGCGCATCCTTTATCGCCTTAATTAGTGTCTCCGGTTTTTCACGGATTGCTCCAATCCAAGACTGTACATATGCCTTATGATTATCAATATGTTCCGATATGGCTTCCATCTTTAGTTCCGTCCCCATAAAACAAGAGCACATCTCGGCTATCAGTTCTTCATAAGCATACTGGTCTGTGCCGAAAAATGCGCTCTGTGGTCTGTTCAGTCTTGTTGGGTGTGTTCTCTCAGCAGATTCATATGTTTTACCCATGCCATAGCATCTATTTCCTTATCGGGTGTCGGATTCTGTTCCTACAGAAACGCTCTGCGCATTCTGCCATACTTATTTAAAATCTTATCTTCCACTGGCTTTAATACAATTTCTTGGACAAAATAGTCCCCACCTGCATACATTTTTTCTGATTCTTCATGATAGCTTCTTCCGTGATTTTTGTATTTTCACGGCGAAAATCGGTTCAAAACTTGCATTTTTCATATCGGGCCTTAAAAAAATTTGACGTACAAAATGGCGTACTTGAGGGTGGCGACTGCTGATGATTATATTTAGGTTTAAAGTGATTAATTAAAATAGCCTCTATAAGCAAAATTCTTTGAGCGGCTGAGTAACGGCAATCCAAAAACTATTATACTTTGGGATATGGTTCAATTTCTAATGAGTATTTTACCTCATTTAACAGCTCATTGTCTGGCAAATCATATGGAAAAGGATCTGCATCTTCCATAATATTTTTAACTAATTCCTCATAGTTCCCAACCTCTAGAACAATAAATGGTTTATTAAAACATATTTCCGATACTCGGTAAAACTCGCCTTCGAATTCAAATACTCGTCTTGTGGAAATATGTTCCACAACACAATCTCCTGAATATGATATTTCTTTTTGTATATAAGGTAACTCAACAGAAAATACTTTGCCGCCAAGCATAATGATAAAATCCTCTACTTTATCTTTAACCTTTTCAAATTCCTCTCTTGTAACAAAGTTATATTTCCACATAGCTTTCTCCTAATCAAATTCAAAAATTTCCAACTCCACTTTCTGCTGTTTCCAACATACTCTCGATAAATATCCCGTACCCTCTCATCAAATCATTGACCAGAACATGGCCAATCCCCCCTCTAACTTTCCAACCTAAATAAAATGTGCATCACATTTCGAATCTTTAAAAATCAGTTTCCCACTACACTCTTTACAACCCCATACTCCAAATCTTGAGTTTTATGCGTAGAAATATTTCAAAAAATCCAAGTCCCCTGTTCCTCGAAAAATAGCTGTTCTACCTTTGGTTCCTTAAGTCACAGTCTTACAAGCAAGAAGAATAAATCTAAATCATAAGCGTTGCTCAATCTGTGGAATTAATCCTTGATCTGCCGGTAACCAATCCACACTATACAGAGTTTCTTTTGTCAACCATGCCGCAGCTTCATGTTCTTTTAACACCAAATGGCCCAATTTAATCTTGCAAATAAAACAATCCATAGATAAATGGAAATTTGGATAATCATATTCAACTGTATCTAATAACTCTTTTACTTCTACTACTGTATCCAGTTCCTCTTTTATCTCTCTAACAAGTGCTTCCTCTGGTGTTTCACCAGCATCTATCTTTCCACCTGGAAACTCCCAACCATCTTTGAATTCACCGTATCCACGCTGAGTTGCAAACACTTTTCCATTATCAATCATAATTGCTGCCACTACTCTAATTGTTTTCATATTATCTCCTATCGTTCCATCATCCATTTACAATATATTCATAAATATCTTCTCGCACCGGTGTATCCAATGCCCATTCAATTTCAACCGCAGTCTTATCAGTATTTGGCATAATAAATTCTTTTACAAATCCAGTTGAAGTCATTCTTCCAAGATAATAGAACTCTTTTGAAATTTTATCGTCTTTATTTTTTCTTACAAAAAGCTGTACATCAATCCCACATTCTTTTGCATTCAAGAAATTCTGTACATCTTCTGATTCAATACTTCGTCCACTTTTCGAAATTGCAATTAAACGATTACAACTTGTAAAATGGTCTTCATATTTTGTAGTATCACTAATATTCTCTTGCTTATCATAATTAATAAATACTGGGAATGTCTTAGTTTTCTTATCGTACTTGTAACCACCAATATTCAATGGAACTTCGTTTCTTTCCCAATTTAACAAACGACAAACATCTTCATATGTATACTTCTGATAAAGAACCAAATCTGTATCTTGATATCTCATACTGAAATTTTCTTTGTATCGAGAAATGCCAAAATCTATAAGTTCTTCTAAAATATGATAAAAATCCTCATTTTGTAACATTTCCTCAAATGACTTAGACACTCTGTAATCTGATCCATCTTTTTCCAGAAATACACACTGAGAATACGTCTTCTTAGCAGCACTTGTAGGAAATTCATTTGTCATCATATTTACAACATTTTCAGCACAATTATCATCCATTGAACAATTATAATTATCCTGTAATGATTTCTTCAACAAATCCATGATTCCATTTTGATATTTAAGCAACCGCCTCAACATTTCCAACTCATGAATTCGTTTTCCATTTGCCAATTTCTTTGAAACAAATTCTATTACTGTTTCTTCATCTTTTGATAAACGAGTTGTGTACTCTTTTTCATATTTCACAAGAAACTTATAGTAAGATCCCAGACTACTATTATCAAAAATCCTAAGTACATCCATCTCTCCATACTTGTCAAAATCTGCAAGTGCCGGAATATGCCCCAGTTTATTTTTCAGATTCGTATAATTCTCCCGGATCAATTTAATGTCACTAAAGTTTGCATTATCAATTGCTTGGAAAATGCGTTTTCTCGATATTTCATCAAAATGAATCGTACTGGCACCTGGAATGATCCTTCCACCTTCTGTCACATAGCGACGAATGTTATCTTTATTGTAACTTCGATCTCCTGACAGAGCAATCGGAATCATAAAGTTGTTTTGATAATTTCCAATAAAATCCAAAAC